>WNGF01000007.1_pt1 | contig 260153 bp, 215 predicted proteins | sample 5400641 | NCBI WGS metagenome assembly WNGF01 (sample SAMN13153371, study PRJNA577476) | soil metagenome | isolation source: 80 cm soil or saprolite under grassland replicate 2 | place: USA:California | collected 2016-06-15 | reverse complement strand
TAAGCGGTAAATAATCTCCTGCCAGCGTTAGGTGACGAGCGCTCTGCTCACGATGAACCGTAACGCTGCTCACGTTGCACCGGAACGGTGCTCACGTTGGCGCCGGAATCACTGCTCACAATCACCGGAATACGCACACAAGGATCGATTTATTAGCGGTGATTCTCAATATAGCTGTCCTTGGCGTCGGTTCAACTCAGGGTTATGTACGGCTCCCCTGATTTGGATTGCTCCCGTACGAGTGTGTGCTCCTGCGCCTCGAAAAACTCAATGTCGGACTTTCTGTGGCTTGTAAACAGAAACCGAATTGTAGGGTAGTGCTTCTTAATTAGAGTTATTGTTTCCTTTGACCGTCTCTCATCCATATTGGAGAAACATTCATCAATAATTGCAAGACGCGGTTTGAGGATGAGCATTCTCGCAATATTTAGCAGCTGTCTTTGGCCGCCTGATAACTCTGACATCTGAGCGTCCACTAAGTCGCCGAGCCTGAAGCGTTCAATGTACTCAATTCGCTGCTCATCAGACCAGGTAATCTTCTTCCACTTTAGCGGCAAAAAAAGATTCTCCCCAACGGTACGATCGTTGAAGAAGAACGGAACTTGGGTTGCAAATCCGAACTTCAAATCGACTTTATTTGTGAGGAGCGCCTCTAGGGTAATCTCTTGAGAATCCATTTCATGATGACATGTGAGTTCAAAATTGCCCTCTGTCTTCCACATTTTCAGGTAATTCGAGAAGAGACTCTTGAAAATCGTGGTTTTTCCTATACCGGACTGCCCCAAAAGAGCGACACAATTCTTGTCTTCATTGAGCTCGAAATTTACTCCCTCGATTGTAAGCAACCGCTTTCCGTTACCAATTTTTAGTTTGCGTAGATCGAACTTAAACGACCGCATCAGATCACCTATTGATCACTTCAAGGTGTAACAGGCTGGTTCGAGTGAGAAGCAAAGTGCGCAGGCTCGGGGGACCAGCCCACAGGATGTAGCAGCGTCAAGACAATATGCGAAACACCAGCACGAGTCAAACTGAGATCGTTCCGACGGATGCCTGCCGGCCGCAAGGGCGATTGACCTTTTGAAAAGCGAACGACCCACGCGAGTCCTCACTTAGAGGATGCTATCCGGGTCAAAAGAGGAGTTGCCCAGCTCCTGACAAGGTATTAGGTCGCCCTGTCTTTCTCCATGTCCATTTTGGACCAAGCCTATTAACCCACGTTGGCTTGTTGTTCTTAACGACGATTCAAACGTGAGTTCGATTGCCTACCCATATCCAGCTCTGCTCGACGGGGTTCTCGGTTGGGTTCCGAGTTACCACCTTTCTCCCCCGCTTCACGGATTGATGATCAGTCGCTACCGTGGGGAGAGTGCATCACCTCAGCATCAAGGGACGGGAATTGCACCCGTACAGAAACCAAGTTATCAAAGACCTCCTTGGTCTTAGTCCCTAATCCCTGGTCCTTAAGGACCATTTCTAGGGAACGTGTCACAGCGACTTCTAGAACTCAAAGTTCTCGACGGAATGAAACAGAGTGAAATAAAGGCGAGGCCTTATTGAATGAAGTTTTAGGATTGGAGTTCCTTCGTTTGATTTTCGTGCAGTATGCCGTTGTCGGCATTATGCTTGACGCTCCAATCTTCATGACGTGAGCCGGCCCGCCACCATCAGCCGTTAAGATGAGGCATGCGTCGTCTGCAATCTTGCGAGGCGGCACGTCTCCCGACACCATTACTCCGGGCGGTCTCTTACTTACGTCGAACTGACGTTACACGAGATCTCCTATCAAGCTGGCGAGCGTCTGCACGGCGGTTTTTATCCGCTTTTCGTCCGTCCCTCCGAACCCAAGAATCAACCCACTGCTGGCCGACTCCCTTACAAAGCAACTTGACAGAGCGATTGTGCTGATTCCATGTCGGGCGGCATTTCTCACAAGCTCTTCATCGTCGACACCCACTGGCAAAAGCGCCGTTAGATGTAACCCAGCGTCGGCGTTGTAGGGTTTGAGAACCTCTCCGCAGGTCTCGCTTAGACAGTCGACAAGTGCGTTACGCCTGGCGAGATAAAGAGCTCGCATTCTGCGCAGGTGGCGTGCGAAATGACCCTCCTGCAAGAACTCTGTCAGCACTAGCTGATAGAGGGTGGGTGAGAAGAGGTCAAGCGTTTCACGAATCTCCGCGAAGGTGGTTAACAGCGCGTTTGGGACTACCACGTACCCAATACGCAAAGAGGGAAACAACACCTTGCTGAATGTACCAATGTAGATAACTTGCGACGCGGCATCCAAACCCTGTAGCGCTGCGACCGGCCGGCTAGCATAGCGGTATTCACTGTCGTAATCGTCTTCGATGATCCAGCTTCGGTTGCGTTGCGCCCATTCAAGCAATTCGAGCCTTCGCGATGCGGTCATCGATACTCCCAGCGGATACTGATGCGAAGGGGTCACGTAAACAGCTCGTACTCCACTGGCTAGTGAAGCAACCTGGACGACGTCGATCCCCTGGTCATCCACAGCAATCGGAACCAGCGTCGCACCCGAGATCGCCAGTGCAGGTCTGGCTCCCGGATAGCCGGGATCTTCAATGCAGACAAGGTCGCCGGGTTTGAGTAACGCCATCGCGCAGATCTGAAGTGCCATCTGTGAACCGGAGACGATAAGCACCTGATTGGCGTCACAGCGCACAGCCCTTGCCGTGCGCAAATATTGAGCGATGGCCTCGCGCAACGGCCAATGTCCGGACGGCTCCCCATACGCCATAAGTTCAATCGAAAAACTCTTCGCATGGCGTGATACCAGACCCGACCAGATCTTGTGTGGGAAATGATCCAAGGCCGGGAGACTTACTCGCAATGGTCCCAGCGCGCTCTGGTTGCTCGGAGTTTTCGAGTGAGGCGACGTCACACCAGCACCAGTCATCCCTTCCGACAATCGGCGCGGTCGCATTATCGGGTTCTGCGCGAGAACAGGTCTCGCGAGGTCGTCAGGGATCGAGTCCTTCACAAACGTCCCGAGGCCAATCTTTCCCTCGATGTATCCCTCATGAAGGAGCTGTTCGAAGGCGGTCAATATGGGCAGACGCGAGATCTTGAGGTCCGCCGCAAGAGCCCGAGTTGAAGGCAAGCGTTGACCCGGACTAAGACGCCCCGTAAGGATGGCCGCGCGGTAACCTTCGTAGATCTGCTTGTAAAAAGGGACGGAACAGGTTCGCTCAAACGGTACAAGCGGAAATATGGCGGCGGTCGCTTTATTCCCCATGGCCTTCTCCTACGCTCGACTTTGATCTCTCCCCGCGCGTCTCCAAGGTCCATTCCAAGAGATAAAAGTCGAATTCAGTGGTTATAACAGAAATATGCAGAGTGGTCATTGCAACTATACAACTGTCAACATAGGATTCGCTTTGGTGGATACACCGTTTTGGTTATCGATAGTGCGAGGGACAGAATGACTAAAACACGACGACCACTCAAAAGATCAACGAAAAAGCCGCCTCTCAAGTCTTCGCGCTCGTCCCCGCCTAGTCACGTGCCGACACGTGGTCTCTACGGTTGGATCACGCACACCGAACTCGCCAGCACCGATCCGGCTGCGACTAAGGCGTGGTGCGCCAAAGTTCTCGGATGGACGTTCAAACCAAGCTTCCCCGTGCCAGGCGGCGAGTACCATTTGTTCGCCTACTCCAATAAGGGCGGCGGAGGCATTCGGCCCACGAATCCGTCAGAGACGCCGAGCAGCACTCCATTTATTCACGTCGCCGATGCGCAGGCGGCGTTCGATAGTGCGCTTCGAGAAGGAGCCGAGGAGATTGCCGCGCCAATCCGTGTGACGGAAGGCGTTACGATCGCGATCGTCCGGGCACCTGGCGGCGTGCTGATCGGTCTCTCGGGTCCGTAGACTGATGGTCCCTTCTTAGTGGCCTATACGAGCATGAACAGATGCATAGAATCGAGACTCCGCCATCTTACTGACGTTTTTTCACTCAATAGCAAATTTGAAGGCAGCGTCTATGTGTACGGCGCTGGCATTGATGTAAAGGACGCCATCGCGCTCGAAGGTCGCGAGCATCTTCTTTTCGCGAAAGGCCAGCGGCAACTCCGTGCACGCTAAACACACTACAGGCCGCGCTCTGAACCGCCCTTCCAACCAGGTTTTCACAATCATATTTAGTTGCTTCGCCGCTCCCTCCAGCTTGCCAAGTTGCAAATCTGTAATCAAGTCGACCGTTGCAGTTCTTGTTGCCTCCTCATGCGGGCCTGCGGCCTTAATTCCATACTTTGCAAACTCCTCGAGAAGTCTTGACGATCTCATCGTCAGAGCTGTGCCTAGGATCAGAACTTCCCCGGCTCCCATTCGCGCGCACTCCTTTACCACTACTTCAAAAATGCTAATCACGGGTATTCGAATTCCGCGTACGATGGATGCGAAGCGATGGTGAGGAGTGTTGCTGGCGATGAGCGCGAAATCGGCGCCGCTCGCTTCCAAGCGTCGCAGAGCCACGCGATGATAGTCGTCAAATTGCACCCATGATTTTTCGTCGTCATCTGTACCGAGATAAGAGACGGCCTTGTTCAGGTCCAATGATTCTATGCTCATCTCCGGCGTCGAGGGCGGACCTTGCAACTTCCTCGACATGTGCCATTGTTCGCTACGATGACAAAGTTCTGAGTAGTAATCGACTGTGGATAGCCAAGCCACTCCGCCGACAATTCCTATCTTTTTCATGATTGGCGCCGTTATGCTGCGAACTTCGTGTTGATTTCGGAATATGTCAGGGCATCCTCAGCGAAAGTTCCTTCGCGTTTTCAGCCCGAGCCAACATGGGTGAAATCACCTTGGTCCTAAAAGTGTCGAGGGAATGCCGAACGTTCCATCCACCACTTCTACGAAATTTCTCTCTTCGCGAAGGATAAGGCGCTTGGTCTGCGCCATGGCGAGATTCTCACGCGCTTCAGGATCTGACTTCAGACGTGCTCGGTAGGCCTCATAAGAGGCGAGACTATCGAAGGCGATCAAACCCCAAGCGACATCATTCGTGCCTTCATGGGGAAGAAAATACCCGACAAGGTGGCCGCCGCATCGAGGAATGATGCGGCCCCAGTTCTCGGCGTACTTCTTGAAAGCGTCGCGCTGGAACGAATCGATCTGATAACGGATAACGCAGGTTATCGTCATTGGTATCCTCCGTTTGAGCTGCCTGGCCGCCAAATCGCCAAAGTCGAGTGTGAGCGCTGCACCCGCCGCTATAAGGATTTCAATGGCTTTGCGGCGGCCAATCTGCTCGGCCCAGAACTCGGTCGGATGCATGTTCGTGAGTATGCCATTTGCCTAACACGAACAATTCGTTTACTGTCAAAGTATGAATGTCGAGTACGACAGTGATGCTGCGGTTTCCAAAATTGCCGCCGCGATCGGTGAGCTGGCACGAGTACGCATGCTCTACTGCCTGATGGATGGCCAGGCTCGAACAAGCACCGAGCTGGCGGTCGTGGCTGAAGTTAGTGCGTCAACTGCGAGCGTACACTTAAGTCGTCTGAAAACGGAGAATCTGGTCAGAGTGCTGGTCCAAGGGAAGCATCGCTTCTATAGTCTGGAAGGGCCCAAAGTAGCGAGAGCGCTTGAGGGACTGAGCGTTCTGGCGGGAGTCGCGCGCGGCAAGTTTGTCTCCAGCGCACCCAGACACCTAGGTGCCGCACGGACTTGTTACGATCACATAGCCGGTACCGTGGGAGTGTTACTCCACGACCGCTTCAAGGCCCTGCAGTGGTTGTCAGCAAGCTCGATCGGCAGCGACAACGCCTACGAGCTCACCGTGAATGGAGCAAAGGCGTTTGAGGCCCTTGGCATTGACTTGGAGGCAACCCGGACGCTGCGTAGGCGATTCGCATATGGATGCCTGGATTGGAGTGAGCGGCGGCCTCATGTCGGTGGGGCGCTGGGGGCAGCCATCCTGAGAATCATGCTCAAAAGAAAATGGGTGGTCAAGGAGCTCGACAGCAGAGCCTTAGACGTCACGAGTCTTGGGCGACGCGAAATGCTGATTCGATTCGGCATTCGTGTTTGAGGGATGTTCAGGACAAGATTGAAGACAGTTACTTTAATTCGATATGCTGCTTGGGCGTCGCATTGATGCGGGCTAGCCTTCGCGCTTCATCCGCTCCTGACGGGCGATCTCACGCGTGCTGGGTGAATCGAGCGCGCCGTCGATGATCTTGATCTCACCGCCGCGCTCGTAGTGGCCAACAAGGACGCCGGTGGACGAAACGCGAGAGCTGGTCAGCTTGAACGAATGCGGCACCGAGCCGTCCGCGAACAGCTTCTTGCCGCCACCGAGAACGACCGGCACCGTAAAAATGCTCATCGCGTCGACCAGATCGTTGGCGAACAGTGCATGCACGAGTTCGGTACTGCCCTGCGTGACGAGGTTAGGGCCATCCTCTTGCTTCAGGCGCTTCACGTCGGCGATGTCGCGGAGGAGCACCGAGCCCTGCCAGCTCATATCGACCTCGCCCGAGCGCGAAACTGCGTACTTCTTGATCTCGTTGAACAGTTTCGCGATCTTGCCGGGCGCATTTTTGTACGGCCAGTACGCGGCGAAAATCTCGTAGGTCTTGCGGCCGAGGAGGAGATCGAACTTCTCCTTGAAGACGCGCTCGAGCTCTTCGCCAAACTCTTGATCGAAATAGGGCATCTGCCAGCCTCCGAACTTGAAGCCATTGGTCGGATCCTCAGATGGCCCGCCGGGCGCCTGCATGACACCGTCCATGGAAACCATTGCGCCGACGATTATCTTCCGCATGGGTCACTCTCCTTGTTTGAACTCGCACCGCTTCCGATCCGACGTGTTCCCACATTAACGTCGTCGGCGCGGTCCAAGCAAGGCGGCGAAATACTCGACGGTCGACCAGCACCCGTTTCGAGGATGCCGTAGGCTGCCAAACCCACGCGCTGTTCCCGCGTTTTCCTATACGATAAAGTTTACGGATCAAGAGTGAGGTTTATGGGTCTAAAACGGTTTGCGGATCAAAGCCGTCAAGAGAAGCTTTGCTTCATAATCAGATACAATTACAGAGTGCTACCCGAACGTTTGCTTGTTGCGCTTCGTTGGGCACGTAGAAACGTCATTGTGATCCGCCGGTTGATTCAACAAGACGGTTTGTGCCGCTAACTCCTCAGATGCAATTCCCAAATTCCAAAAAGCTGAGAATTTCACTTCACTCAAATTGGGACAGTGATTTCAAATACTCTAACAAGATCGCGTATCTCATAAGAGTTTTAGGACTCAGCAGTCGACTTCTGGATTGCTTTACATTGCCACTCCGAGTGACATTGTTCGTGTTGCGTGTTTGTGATGCTTTCATTTGGCGCTACTCTCTTTTAAGCGGCGGCTCCAGTACTTGATCCACAGAACTTCGAGGATGCCAAGGAGAACTAAGTCAACGAATAACACCAGGCCGAATGTAATAATACCAGCCAGTATGTAAGGCATAGCCGCCTTTTGCTCGTTCATCATTTTCTCGCATGTTTCAGCGACTCGCGTGACGGTGCTCGCCATCTTATCCATCGACTGCATTGTTTGTTGATCCTGTTGACCAGTGGGTGTTGGTGATGCGGTGGGCGTCTGCTCGGCCTTTGGTGTTGGTTGCGCAAAAGCGACAGGTATCGGTGCTAATGCTATTACCAGTACCATAAGAATTCGTTTCATAGACTCTCTCCAATTGGGGCTTTCTCGTAGCCACGTTAAGATTTGGTTGATGTGGCAGCCACTGGTCTTTCTGCGTCAGCTAGGATCGCGCGCAGTTTTTCGCGCATTGCGGGGTTGCCGCGTAACATCTCGACCATCGCACGCCGGAACTCTGGATTGTTCATCATTGCCTGCATGTGCTCGCTCATCTTGTCAGGATGGTCCGCCATATAGCGCGACATCGTTTCGACCGTCTTCGGATCATTCATCATTTGATCCATCATCTTGGTCATAGTCTCTGGATCGCCCGTCATCATTTGCATCATCTGACGCATCATGTTGGGATTCTTCATCATCTGATCCATCATTTGTCGCATCTGAGGATCGTTCATCATCTGCCCCATGCCTGCCGTTTCGCGCTGGTTATCATTAGTGTTTCCGCCGCGACTGCAGGAACCGATGAAAACGGTGGGCACAATTAACACCACAACTGCAAGAGCTATCCTTCTCATCCCATCTCCTTCACGTCTTGATTAACCTGGGCACTCGTCGCGCTTTGCGGCCATGGTGAATCCTGGATAGTAGATGCTCTGAACCTGAAAATACACGTTCTTCGCTAGCCTCATCTTCCTTGGCAGTTCGAGCGCATGGGCCAACGCGGTGCCATGGTAAACGCGACGACAACGATCGTCAGATCGTAGAGAAGTATTCAGAACCACCTTCGCACCCCTTTTCACCTTCGCTGCTTACGAGCCCGCAACCCATTTCGGCAACTCGCTTGGTGCTTGGTCAAAACTGGGCAGGACTATATGCCGGCGCGTGCATAGTCCCTTAGGGTACAAGGTCCATGGCCGCACTCCCGCTCTTAGAATCAACAGGCCATGAGACATGTTCGTGTGTAACCAGCCACACGTGATTTGACCGTTGGCAGCAGTTGGTCGCACGTAACCATGATCCGACCTCGTGGCCGTTCCTCAGCGTTCCGCTTGCTCGGCTAAACCAATGTGCAACCGCGATATCACAGCTCGCCGCAATACTCAGGTCGCGGATTTCCATATCGATTGGGCCCTTCCAGCCATCAAACCACTGCAAGAATCTAGCTCGAAGCGCAGCTGTTCCGACGTATTGGAGAGGCGGTACAACGTCGAAATAGACGATGTCGGGAGAATAGACTGACATAAGTCGATCAATGTCCTTCACCCGCATTGCCTCGGATTGAGCGTCTAAAAGCGCCTTGACTTCGGATTGGGTTGAATCCATTACGGTCCTCCATACGACAACTAAGAACAAGTTGCGCCATGTCGAGATCGGCCCATGCTGTCACGAACTGTGTCTCCTGGGTCGGTGGCGGAGCGCTATTCCTCGATCTCCACATTGTGCCGCTCGACTTGAGGTTGTCGCAATAACCACTTACAGCGCATTTCGCATGACCATTTAGGCACGTCACACGGGGCAAATGTCCCTCGGCGGTCGTGGGTCCTACCTGCCTCCTCCGGCGGCGTCAGCAAAGTGCATCTGAAGAGATAAAAGTCGAACTGAGTGGTTATCACAGAAATATACAAAGTGGTCATTGCAACCTTACCACTGTAAACATAGGATTCGTTTTGACAATCGATATAGGACCACAATATGAAAAGATTTCGCATCATGTTCGCTGCGGGTCTATTGGTCGCGGCCATCGGATCAACTGCCCGTACACAGGCTGAGGTCGAGGTGACAGGTTCGCACAGTTTCGATTCTCTCTTTGGTGAATGGCGGGTCCGTCATCGCCGAGTGCAGGCGGATACTAAAAAATGGGTGGAGTTCGACGGCACGTGCAGCGTGCGCCCGCTTATGGGCGGTTCGGCCAACCTGGAGGAGCATGTGTTGAACGCGCCGAATGGCACCTACCGCGCTGTCGGGCTGCGGGCGTACGATGCGAAGACCGGGCAATGGTCCATTCGATGGCTGGACGGGCGCTATCCTTCCTATCCACTTGATCCGCCGGAAAAAGGAAGCTTCGAGAACGGCGTTGGCACCTTCTATTCGGACTATGTAGCGAATGGCAAGCAGATGCGCGGGCGACTCATGTGGTCGCGCATCACACCCACATCGGCGCACTGGGAGCAGGCCACATCTTCTGATGCGGGCAAGACCTGGGAGACAAATTGGATCATGGAATTCCAACGTCTCTCGGCACGATCTTCTCAAGCTGGCGCCGAGCTCGCGCAAGCTGCCTCCAGCCGACCCGGCCCGCACGATTTCGATTTTCTCGCTGGCGATTGGCACGTCGAACATCGTTATATGCGTGCGGCAACTCGTGAGTGGGCGGACAGTACGGGAACCTGTGACAACCGTCCGCTCATGAATGGCTGGGCCAACGTGGAGGAGCATTTGATGAACGCGCCGAGCGGCGCCTTCCGCGCCGTTGGGCTGCGCGCATTCGATCCGAAAACCGAACGGTGGTCGATTTGGTGGCTTGACGGTCGCGATCCTTCGGGAGACATCGATCCGCCCGTCAAAGGACGGTTCGAGAAGGGAGTTGGCACTTTCTTCGGCGAGATCACCCTCAACGGCAAGCCGATGCGTGTGCGCTTTATCTGGTCGGAGATCACACGTACGGCAGCTCGTTGGGAGCAGGCTTATTCAACTGATGAAGGCAAGACTTGGGAGACGAATTGGACCATGAACTTCCGGCGTCGCTAGCAGACTATTGAAAAACAGCCTCCCGTCGCCAGCGGGCGTCGTCGATTTTAGTAACACTCGCAACGCCGAAAGCCATGACACCACTACCCTACAACTCAACGGGTGAATTGGAAATCGTCGCCTCAAAAACTTCATCGCGTGAAGATTTCGATTTCCTTATTGGGAGGTGGAAAATCCGCAACAAAAAACTCAAGACTAGGCTCAACAATGATGATGAGTGGCTGGAGTTTGATGCGACGGGTGAGTGCCGTAAGATTCTGAATGGTTTCGGAAACACAGATCAATTCATCACTGAATTTAATGGAGTCCCGTTTGAAGGCGCAGCGTTTCGCCTGTTTAATCCCCGGACCAGACTCTGGAGTATTTATTGGGCCGATAGCAATGTAGTAATGATGGACGTTCCTCAAGTGGGTTCATTCGACGCCAACATCGGGAGATTTTACGCAGAGGATGTTTTTGCCGGAAAACCCATCGTCGTGGCATATCACTGGAATAAATCGAACCCAGATGTTCCGGTTTGGAGCCAGGCATTCTCGCCGGACAAGGGCGAAACGTGGGAATGGAATTGGTATATGACGTTTGAAAGGCAAACATAAACCTACCTTCGAATGACGCGCCGAAACGCTCGCCGCCGTCCTCAGATAGGGGCTTATCGCATGGAGCTCAGGTAGTTTATTCCGCGACGTTGGGATGAAGCGCGACGGCCGAACGTACAAGAGTTGAAAGCGACTCTTGATTTTCGCGCGCTGAGGCTCAGAGCCAGTATCGCCGGATTGTCCACAAGCGAACTTGCTCATGCACTCAACGATCATTACGCTTCGCGGTGTGCTCGCGGTCAGAAGTGAAAGCCATCCACTGGGAGGTCCAAATGGAAATGCCGCCTCTACACCATAGTGCTGCAAAACTTTCGAGACGGTTCTTCCTGCAGTCCTCGGCTGCGGCCCTCGGTGCTCTTTTGGTGGGATGCCGCGCGGACACATCATCATCATCCCTCGTAGCGAAACTTGTGGGTCTGCGCTCGTTCATGGAAGCGCAGCTGGCCAGTGGCTTGTTTCCAGGTGCCGTTTGGCTTGTCGCCCAAGGTGACGATGTGGCTGTAGACATGATCGGTACGCAGGCTATCGAGGGAACCTCCCCGATGCAACGCGACACGATCTTCCGCATCGCCTCGATGACCAAGGCAGTTACGGCGGCCTGCGTGATGATGCTGCTCGAGGACGGCTGGATTGAGCTTGAGGCACCGGCCCCCCGCTGGCTTCCCGAACTGGCCAACCGCCGCGTACTGCGACGTATCGATGGAGCGCTCGACGATACCGTCCCGCCGAAGCGCGATATTACGGTGCGCGATCTTCTCGCGTACACATTGGGTTTCGGCATCTTGTTCGACAATCCCCCAATTCAGCAGCGTATTGACGAATTGCGGTTGGTGAACGGAAAGCCCGTTCCGCTGACGCCACATGCGCCCGATGAATGGATCAAACTCTTCGCCACTCTGCCCCTGATGCATCAGCCCGGTGAAGCATGGATGTACACCACCGGCAGCCTTCTCCAGGGTGTGCTGGTGCGGCGCGCTTCAGGTCAGGACTTTGATGTATTCATGCATGAGCGCATCTTCGAGCCACTTGGCATGAAAGACACCGGGTTCTTCGTGCCACCGAACAAGCTCGGGCGCTACGCAGGCTGCGGCATCTTCACCGAACAGGGAAAGCAGACGCGCATTGACAAGGATGGCGCAGAAAGCGCTTACGCCAAACCGCCGATCTTTCCAGCGGGGGACGCAGGTCTTGTCTCCACCGTTGATGACTATCTGATTTTCGCCCGCATGCTGCTGAACGGCGGCAAGCATGGCAACAAACAAATTCTTCGAGCAGAATCGGTACGCGAGATGACGCGGGATCAGCTTACGCCCGAGCAGAAGTCGGCCTCGGCGAAAAACTTCTTCCCCGGGTTCTTTGACACGCACGGATGGGGCTACGGTCTTGCCATCTCCACGGCGCCCGATGCCATCTCGAAGGTGCCGGGACGCTACGGTTGGTTTGGCGGCTTTGGTACCGAGTTCCTCGTCGATCCGAACCGTGGCCTCATAAGCATCGTCATGACGCAGTCGACCGACTATCTGTTCAACGGCGCACGCGAACAGTTCGGGCGTGAGCTCTACACTGCCACAGCATAGCTAGGCCGACCGGCCATAATCCCCTTGGTTAGCAGATATTTTAAGAAGAATTTTTTATGCCAGAACCTGAAACTCTTTTGACTGGCATCATCTTTGGCGAGCAACCACGCTGGCATGAGAATCGTCTGTGGTTCTCCGACTGGGGTCGACCGGCGGTCATCGCTGTCGACCTCGATGGCAACAGCGAAATCATTACACAAGCGCCCTCATTTCCCTGTTGTGTTGATTGGTTGCCCAACGGGAGTTTGCTCGTAGTCTCAGCGGGCGATGGACTGTTGTTGCGCTGCGAACCCGACGGCTCGCTTCGTACCTATGGCGACCTGAACAAAGTTTCACATCGCCCACCAGGAAACGAACTTGTGGTTGACGGTCGCGGCAATGCCTATGTCAACGGGGGCGGTTTTAATTTAATGACAGGCGAACGATTTGCTCCTGGCTTCGTTGCCATGGTTGCGAGCGACGGTTCAGTTCACCAGGTCGCCAATGACCTCGCCTTTCCCAATGGCATGCTGGTGACAGCAGACAACTCGACTCTGATTGTCGCTGAATCCTACGCGAAAAGACTCACCGCCTTTGATATCGCGGCAGACGGGAGTCTGTCGAATCGACGCGTTTGGGCGGATCTTGGAAATGGAATTCCTGACGGCATCTGTATGGACTCTGAGGGGGCCGTTTGGTACGCCGACGTTCCAAACAAACGCTGCATCCGTGTGCGCGAAGGGGGCGAAGTACTGCAGACGATTGAGTTGGATAGAGGCTGCTTCGCCTGCGCTCTCGGTGGGCCTGACCGAACAACCCTCTTCATGATGGTCCAGGAGTGGAACGGGCCCGCGAAAATGTTCAACGAGCCACACACGGGCCAGGTTTTGATGGCCAGTGCGCCGGCAGCGGGTGCTGGCTGGCCGTAACAGCGGAAAATTTGACAGCCGGCAGTCGGATATCTTGGAGCGAAGTAGATGACATGTTCAGATTTTTGCAGATTCTTACCGTAATTCTTGTGGCTGTGGCAATGGCTCTGTCTCTCGCGCACGCTCTTGAATTGCCTGGTAAGATGCGGCTTGACGAAGAGACTTATCGCGCCACACAGCGTATTTATTATCCGGGCTTCACTATCGGAGGCGTCAGTGAGCCTGCAAGCACTATTCTAATGATTGTTCTGTTATTCCTAAGGCCGATTAGGAATGTGGAATTTTGGCTTACGCTCTTGTCATTAGTCGCTCTCATCGGCATGCAATTGGTCTACTGGCTGTTTACACATCCGATCAATCGATTTTGGGTAACGGGCGCACCCTTGAATCAGGTTAGCGACCGCTTTTTCTCATTCGGCGCAAAGTCAGCCCGAGAAAGCGAACCTCGAACACCCAAGTGGACGGAGTTACGCGACCGTTGGGAGTATTCACACGTGGTTCGGGCGGTTCTTGGTTTGTTAAGCCTTTTCGGGCTCATCGTCGCCATTTCTTGCAGTCGGTAAGCACGCTTCGTTCGATCCTCGCCCCGGCTGCGTAATTCTTACCCGTCTGGGATGGTCAGACTGCGGATCCCTCTGATCGTTCCTCTTTTTATGATTGATGGATCGTTAGTGAAGACTGATAAAGTCAAGCGATGTAGATGGGAATCGGCCAAGGTTGCAGCGAAACGCTGTGGCGCAATCCTCGTCATCTGCTGCACAGCGAGCGCACATTCGTGCCCTGGGCGTAATTATCTGGTGGTCGGATAAAAAACACGAATAGCGCGAATTCTGACCAGAAGATCAGTTCTACGAAACCTTTGACTCTTGCGATAACAGCGAACGCCCAGGGCTTGTGAGTCCAGAATAACCGAGAGCCCGCAAGACGCGGGCTCTCAAGGTAGGCGCGAGACGTTCAGCCTCGTATGTCACTGTCCTCACCCCAGCGACATTCGCCAGTTGCGCGTATTCTAAGCAAACAGTTCTTAGAGTCAAATTCACAAAAACTTCTCAAAGTTTTCTTAGGCAGTTATTTTTCAGCTCCAGGTTTCGATGCGCTTCTGCATCGTCAGCTTTCCAGCAACTGTCTTAACCTTCAGCCAGTCGCGGCAACGCGAGAATGCGTTAGATAGAGTATGGTGCCGTGAGATAATGCCAGACTAGAGAGGCCGGTAGATTATGCGAAGTCTTGCTCTTCGATTCGGTGTTGCCGCGATTGCTTGCCTAGTTGGAATTGTGGCAAGCACTGTCTTGTCAAACATACAAAGTTCACGCTCCAACGATCAATGTTGCCATGATGCTTTGGTTACCGTCGAACAGGATCACAACCTGCCGGAGTCTTGGCCCAAGGCGCCAGCGCGCATCTCCGTTTCGGAGGTGCAGCGTTCATACGATTTGTCCGAAGTTGACATTACGTTTGATGTGCAAAGCTTATTTGGAAAGTCTATAGCCAGCTTCGAAGTTTGGGCTGTCAGGTCTCATAACAAGGTCGTCTATGAGTATAAGAGGATTCTCGTTCACAGCATGCGCAAGGATAATACTGGTCTGTCACTAGCCGCCAAAGAATACACAGAAACTGTTTGTGTGTCGCTGGACCGGGGGATTCTTTAGAAAGAGAATAGACAGTGTCCAACTCTATTTAGCGTCAGTCGAGTTCAGTGATGGAACAACGTGGAGTTTACCGGCGGCGATGTGAAAAGGATTCAGACTTTCAAACGGATCAGACCTTCACCGCTCGCATTTATATCCGAATTGAGCACGGATCTGTGCGTCAGGCACGTTTTCTAAGAATAGCTCACTAAAAGGTCAGTTCGAGCCAACATGTAGGTTCGGTGCGTCCTAGAAACCTAGTGCAAACGAGTGTGCGTGGGGAGCACCTGCCATCGATTTCGATTGCATAAGCAAGGACGAATTCGTTGTTTCGACAATACGCTTGAAGCCAATCTCGTTCATGGACCACCTTTCGATTAGGATGTTTTAGCCTATGAACTTTCCAATCAAGAATGGCCAGAGGGTGATGGGCGGGAATCCACGGCTCATCGATACGACTGCCCTTCCAGGCGGTATCTCCAGACGCTTGCCAAATCACTAAATCGCGCGACACAGAGGGTTTCTTGTAGTTGGGCGGCTGCGGAACACCAACTTCAATCGCGATCTGGGCGGGCTCTCTGAGCGGCCCAGTTGATGAGCATTCCCTGATCAAATAGCGGTGAGCAAAGTAGTTCACCCAATCCCGTTCCTTGGCGCACCAAGCGTGCACATGCTTATCAGCCGCAAGTTGCCGCAAGGATGAATCTATGATGCGATCAATCTCCTTAATTAATTAGCTTCGGCTTCATTGGTGATTTTAATGACATGCTTGGGGGGGAGCCCACGCAACTTATCAATACTTTTGTCGGGAGCTGGCTCGTATCGAGCGCCTCCAGGTTTAAAGACAAGGTCGGAAACTCCGTAGTTCACTGGAGGGTTAGCGCCTTCGATCCGCAGCAAAAACTGATTATCAATACCGAGTGGCGTGCCTTTCGTTTGAGTCAGGTTGCCACTTCCTCCAGGTAATGACATTTGTTCACCTCAAGCCGCTAATCAACAGATTGTCGAAATACGGCATGCTTAACTTTTTGCCGCCACCGGCCATGAGACCCGTCATGCCTCGCGAGTAGAGATGGTCCGTCACAGTCAGGGCCAACTTCCCATTAACAAATCCTGTTATCGTCGTACCCTCAAAACGAAGCTTTAAGTTATGCCATCTGTTTGGTCCGATGTTGTTAAGTCGAACTGTGCCGAGTATTTTCTCTCCACCCTCGCTGTCGTCTTTCCGAGCCTTAATGAGTGCTTGCTGTTCTGCATCTCCAACGGGTTCGTTCTTCTTCTTTTCTCCGCGGACGACGACCAACTTGCATTCGCCGTCGTCTCCAAGCTGCAGAAAGTAGCCTTTTGGGATGCTACCCCAGCCGGTGCCTACGTGATTGATGCGACCCATCACCGCTGCCGACTCGCCAGCGTTCAAATAAACATCGGTGCTGACTTCGTAGTTCTGCCAAGCGTCGTCGCCCAGGATTGTGTAAGGCATCCATTCTGGCGCCCATGAAAGTGGAGGAACGGGAATAACCTGGCGAAGACAACGTCCCGTTTTGTTTGGGCAGTCGGCTATCTCAAAGACTTCTGCAATATCTGCTGTGTATCGCGGCAGGTAACCACGATCTATTGGCGATGAGTATTGGTCGAAGTTCTCGGAATAAGGAAAGGGAAAAGGTTTCGGTGCAGGGATGTTGTTGAAAGAACCTTTCTGTTGGCCCGTCGTCGTTGACAGCGAGTAGATGGAATCGGGTTCCAACGTGACGGTAAACTCGCCGTTCGCAGGTTTGATGACAGTTTGGCGAATAAATTGATCTCTTATGTTGCTGCGCCAGACACTAATCGCATTCGATGATAAACCGCCACTGATGCGAAAGCTGACCTGTTGCGGAGCTTTCGCCTCTTTTGTCTCTATGATTATGCTGTAATCATTTCCGTTTGACTTCAGAGTTACAAATGTGCCGCCCTCTTTGAGGTCTCCACTCCCACCGTTGAGGTATTGCCAACCAACTTCGGTGAATTGTCCGTAATGCGCATATCCCCACAGGGCCTCGCGGACTTTGTAATGGCCGCTCCATGGCGAATGAGCAAGGACCATCGCAGGATCTTCTGAATAGGGTTCGATCGGATACACGCCTGCGATGTCGTACCAGTTCACAATCTTTGTCGCGCCGCTACGAATGAAACTCTCGTTAAACGCTTCGACGATGCTGATGGCGCAGTCAAAACCTTTCTTGTAGACGTGCTCTTCGGTGTTCCAAATCGGTTTGTTCATTTGCGCCGCCATCTTTTGCACTTCTTTAGAAGCCGGCGTTTTCGAATACAGAATGTGCGCACCGATGATATCCACTGCCTCCCGCGCCTTCTCGTCATTGAGCAACGAGTTCACAAAGTCGAGTTTATCGTCTTGCCAGTTATCGAACGCGTGAATTTTGATCTTATCGAACCCGTTGGCGTCCAATGTCGCCCGGAGAATTTTCACAAATTCAAGACTGACGCCTCTTTCGTTCCGACAGCCGATAGCATCGAACTCCAGTCCATAAACTTTTCGAAGGCCTTCCAGCCATTTCACGTAGTAATTGGCAGTGTCTTGTGACCAGAACTCTCCATTGCCGATCCAACCGGGCGCGCTCCAGGCTGTACCGTCAAGAGTGAGGTTCGGATTACGCTGTTTTGCTTCCCGCAAGATCCACCATGTATAGCCACGGTGGTAGTTGAGATCGTCGCGCGTCCTCATGTGACTGGGCATCGATCCTTGTGTGGAATTGCCGTCGCCTGGAATCTCGACGAACAGTGCGCTGACAGACGCACCGAACTTCGGTTTAAAGACCAGGTCAAGAATCTGGCTGCGCTGTGGCTCGGGATAATCTTTGAGCAGCACTGAAGTTGCGCCGCCACCGTTGACGATGCCAATACCATCGAAGCGTTTTCCTCCAGCGTCGCCGCGAAGTTCTACAACTTGTATGTTCGAGGGCGGCGGCGAATTGGCGGTCTGTGCGCTTTGTCCAGCGACGAGAAGCAAGGTGAGAAGTGAGACAAGAAATGGTTTCATTTTGCGATGTTGAAGCATCCTTTCTCAGGGCAGTCCTTCAATGGGTTGCCCGTACGTGAACTCAACCAGGTGACCGTCGGGATCGCTCAGCGTCGTGAAATACCCGACTACGCCACCGAGCTCGTTGACATTTATTGCTTCACTACTTTTTGCAGTTGCTCAATAATCGTGTCAGGTCTATCAAGCGGCAAAAAATGCCCGCCATTTTCAATCGTGACAACTTGAGCGCCGTGGATCAATTCGCGATCATGCTCGCGCTCTCTCGTTTTAGACCAATCCTGTACTCCCCACATAAGATGCACTGGCAATCGTATATTCCCATAGATCTCAGTGGCAGACTGCCAGCTTTTGGAATTGCGCAATAGTCTGGCGAAAGCGCGATAATGGCCAGGGCGATTGCCGACATCGTTCATTTCTTTCATTAAAACAAGCGGAATATTTTTACTGTTTGCCACGCCGCCATTTAAAACAGTCTTCATGACGGTGAAATTCCTTAGACGCATGAAGGTCTCGCCGAGAAACGGAACCAATGCCGTGTACGTGATCATTGCCCCAAGCAATGAGCTGCGCGCCATGCCGCGGCCTTTGGCATAGTCATAAGGATTGATGGCAAGAACCCGCGCAACGCGCGGATTTTGGCGTCCAGCAAGAATTAAAGAAATAGTGCCGCCAATGGAAACTCCGCAAAGTGTCACTTCGCGTAAGTCTGTAACGTCAAGGAAACGCTCAACAAAATGGGCAAAGAAATCAGCGTCGTACGCCGCTTTAGGAATCTCCGAATAACCGTGTCCGGGATAATCCAGCGCATACACTGTAAAATGTTTCGACAGTTCCGGAATGACTTTCTCAAAAAGGTCGAGTTGTGTCCGCAGAGTGTGAAGTAAAAGTAGGGTTGGACCCTGCCCGGCTTTGACGTAACGAATCTTGCTGCCATCAATGTCAATGTAGCTAATCGGGATCTCAGGCGCCCAAAGCAGTTTTGCAGGCGTTTGCGGTACCGGGCGGAGCGCCTCAATAAAAAACGAAATCAACCAAAGCACGACCGCAACCGCAACAAAGATTATTACTATTAAGAAGTACGTATTCATGAATGCATTACAATATTGCGATTTTACATTCCAACATTTGTCCTCAATGGTTTCGCTTTCCACCCATCGCAGAATTGCATACCCGGCACCGTCTTAGCTGGATCGCTTTTTCTCTCGGCCTCGATATCAAGCCTTGCGTGTTGTATATGCAACTTGTGGCAAAGGTTGAAATTCACGATGGAAAGCAGCGTTTGAGCGCCAGCAACCACTTCGGGTTTCCTTGCAACCGGACGCGGCGCGTGAGCAACGCCCACAAAAGATTCCGCTCGCCCGCCAGAAATCCCAGCCACGTTTCCGAATCGGCGATGATCTTAAGGTTCGGCTTGCCGAGCAGGTCGTTCTCGACCGTGATTTTTCCTTCGCGAATCATCACCGTCGCTTCCGCCGACTCGTTGCCGGTGAAAACAAGATGGTAAGTAGCGTCCAGTTTGCCAGCAGCATGACGTTGAAACGAAAGCGGCATTCCAAACAGCAAAGATGCAATGTTCCGCGGCCGCGACGAATTGCGCACATGTCGCACGGTCTTGTGCGGATAACGCTTCTGCACGTGCGTCTCAGCGTCCGAGCCGCGCACGACATACACTGGCTCGTGCCTCGCCTGCAGCGGGCGCATCACGTCATCGGCAAAATCCTTCTTCGATGCGAGGTAAGGCCCAATCACATCTTCGCCTGCCGGACATACCGCCATGCAATATGCTGCCTTGTAATTCGGCCCGAAGCCGAGGCTTTGCCACATTGAAACCGATTCCGACTCCTTCACGCGCCGCCGGTAATCTTTCCCATCGCGACTGTCAGCAACGGTTTCGACCCAATCCTCAAATCCGCCCATGAACTCCCGGTAATTGTGTGTGTAGCACGACGAGAAGTTGAACGCGCCGTCTGCACCAATCGCGCCGACTGGACACGCGGCCACGCAGAGCTTGCATTCAAGACACGGGTTGTAATCGAGTTCCTGCGAATACGCGCTGATCTCCGCACCGACCAGAATCGTGCCGAGCAAAATGAAGTCGCCGAAGCGCGGATGAATCACGTTACGATGAATCCCCATGTGCCCCAGCCCCGCCGCGACTGCGACCGGCTTGTGCGCCACCGTCCAGATCCGCTCGGTCATCCAGCGGTCGGCTTCCATCGGAAATCCCATCGGCGGAGCCAGCGCGCGAATCCCCACGCGCTCCAAAGCTGTGGTGATGCGCCGGGCCACGTCGTTGACCTCGTCGCCGGTGTGATGAAATTCTGAGTTGGCAATCGAACGCGCCGGGCTGCGCACATTGTCGCGGTTCATCCGCAGCACAAAACTGATGAGACTCCGCGTGTGCGGAAAAGTACGCTGAATGTGCGGGCGTTCTTCCGCCAACGCCGGACGACCCACTTCCACAAAGCCAACGTCATCCGCACCTGCGTCGAGGCACAACTGCCGCAGCCATGCAGCATCCAATGGTTCGGAAGTTTTCGGCGGAGCCGGCCTTTGCTGGTACGCTCTAACGGTGGGATGTTCCTTTACCGGTGTGTTCATGAATCAGTCCAGTTGAAATTGTTTGCGCAAACTTTTGTCGAACATGCTGGCGGGAATGAAGCGGCGGAGTCGGCTAAAGGCGACACCTTTGCCAACCGGATAACGCAGCCGTGGTGACTTTGCGGTCAATGCATTCCAGACCACTTCCGCCACCATTCGAGGATCGTCTCCGCGTTCTATTCTTTGCAGAGCCGCCGGCCTTCTGCAAAATATTTTGAACCGCATCGTTCACGCTGGCGTCATCCGTCACCTCCATCCGGACGATTTCAACGCCGGGAATGGGACTGGCGGATTGCGGGTTGCGCGCCGTGCCGAACACACGCGCTCCTTGCTCTGCGAGTAACTGCGCGATCTCCCGGCCAATGCCGGAAGTAACTCCGGTGACTAACGTGGTTTTGTTTTTTAAAGAAGTGTGCATGTACACAATTTTTTTGTTTAGTTTATCGCCTTTAGGACATTGAGAGTCATTGGTTATTTGTTTAAGGCCAGCGCCGCAGTTTCGAGGTCGGAAAGAATGACGGACCAACGCTTTGCGCCGAGAGTTTTGACCACGGCTCTTTGGGCGGTCTTCCAAGCCGGCGCGATTTTCTCAATCTGTTTCCGACCTTTGGCCGTAATCGCCAGTTCCACAGGCCTGCCCCTTCCACCGCCGTCTACCTTTACCAAACCGTCTCGCTGCAATGGCCCGAGATTCCGCACGAGTGTCGTGCGCTCCATCCCCAGCCAATCACTCAATTCCGCCATGTTCCAACTGTCCTTGGCCATCAGTGACGACAAGATCGTTCCCTGTGTGGGTCGGATTCCATGCCGCCGCATTTCCGCGTCATAAAACTGCGTCACAGCCCGCGTTACCCAACGCAAGTTGAAGCACACGCAGTTCTCCGAAACCGAAAAATCAAGCTCTTTTGACATCGTGGTGTGTATATACACTCTTAAAACCTGCTTGTCAAGCTTCCGCCAAGCTAAGAAGAAAGTACACAAACTTCCCTAATTGACAGGGACCAAGTGCCATCACTCATGTCATGTGCTATGACGGCCAATGCAACAAGCAGTCCCGTTCTCGGGTTCACCAAAGAAGTAGCGCCTATTGCCGCTCCATCAAGAGTACTGTGAACGATCAGGCCAATCGAACCTAGTCGACCAACGTGCTGATGAACATCATTCGTGCAGTCGCCCTCAGGACACACGTGCAGAACAAGTAGTCGCTCAACCAAATAGAAAATGAGGAACTCCACCACAACAATGCCAAGGACGAATCGGAAGCTCCAGCCGAGTGCTGCGGCTACGGAGAGCGATTCTGGCAGCAGATCGAAAAAAAACGCGCCTAGAAGCACGCCCGCACCGAGTCCCATTAACAAGTGCATTCGCTGCCTTGCGGCAACCGCGACGTAACCGCCGATTAAGGTTGAGCACATCGCAAGTAACGTAAAGAGAAGCGTGTACATTAGACTTCGCTTAGTTTCAGTTAAATTCAACAAGTCCTTAACAAAACCCTCATAACGAAATAACGAAAACGCCTCGCTAACGGTAGACGTGGTCCGCGCGCTCCCGCGGATTCTAGTTCAAAAGCTGCGGCTTGTATTCCATTACATTTCATTCCAGCCGACGACGAGTCTTTCTGATTTTCCCCCTTCCTTCGTTCTCATCTTCGCACGGGAGCCCAGCGACGCAACCTCCATTACGCAGGCTCCATTCCGGTTCTCCACTTCGTTACGACCTTGCAGGTGCATCGCTGTGCGCCACCCGTGCTTCGACTCCACTACGGAAGGGGGAAAACGCATTTTCAACAGCAATGAAAAGCAAACACCCAATCACGACGAGAGATACCGCAGCACGCTGCTTACTTTGCGAACTACAAGCAATCGCGATTTATCGAGCCGTGACGTTGCGAACTGCCCTTAAACGATCGGGCACCCACTCGTGTCCCAACGTCCCTACGAGGGGAAACACTGTTTAAGGCCCAGACCAAAACCACACGCAGCGAAAGGAGCACCGAACCAATGCAACACCATTCCAAACCAGCGCCCGACGTTCCCAAGTGGTCAGCCTTGTTAGTTGAAGCAGTCAACAAGCCAGGTCTGATCATGGAAGCATACTCCGCTTTCCACAACTACTCGATCGGAAATCAAATCCTTGCCCTCGTGCAATGCCAATTGCGCGGACTTGAACCCGGCCCAATCAATACCTTTCCCGGATGGCAAGCCTTAGGCCGCACCGTCAAACGCGGCGAGCGAGCCTTGATCCTTTGTATGCCGATCACGCGCAAGGTTCGCGATGAAGAAGCACCGGAGAGCGAAGGCGAGAACGGCGAGCGCAGATTTACCAGCTTTATGCATAAGGCGCGATGGTTCGCCGTTAGCCAGACCATCGGCGACGAATTCACAGCGCCGCGCTTGCCGGACTGGGAAGCCGAGCGAGCACTAGCCGCCCTCGACATTGAACAGATCGCTTTCACTGACACGGACGGCAACTGTCAGGGATACGCGAAGAAGCGACAGATCGCGATCAATCCCGTGGCCCAACTTCCGCACAAGACACTATTCCACGAGACGGCCCACGTAATTTTAGGGCACACCAGCGAAGCAGACTTTACCGACACCGAACGAACGCCCAAGAATCTCCGCGAAGTCGAAGCCGAGGCCGTCGCCTTGCTTTGCTGCGAAGCCTTGAACCTCGAAGGCGCGGATTTTTGCCGAGGCTATATTCAGAACTGGCTATGCCCCGCCATTGGCTACAACGGCGACGCCATCCCCGAAAAGAGCGCACAGAAGATTTTCCGCGCCGCAGATCAAATCCTTCGCGCCGGACGACTACAAGCCGAACAACACGCCGAGGCGTAGGAGCGAGCGAACCAGAGGAGAGCGATGCGAATAATCAAACTCAAATGCGAACTGGATCAGGCGAACTATGACCAGACCGTGCGAGAAGTCGCGGTTGAATCGGAGGACGAAAACAACTGGTACGGCAAGCCAGTAGCTAACCCGGCTTGCCTCACATTGCAGTGGCCTAAGTTCGCTTGGAAGGAAGTTGAAGAAGAAGAGGCTAGGAAAGCGCGTCAACGCTCGCCTAGCCCAGGCACCAACCTTAATCCGACTAGGAGAAAAATCGATGCGACGAAACCATAACACAAACCGACAAGCCAGCGTCACGCGCTTTGCACTAGGCCAAACCTTCATCACGCCCGGAGCCGAAGAAGCACTCCAGATCGCCGGACAGACTGCGATTGAGTTTTTGCGCCGTCACATGTCCTGCGATTGGGGAGAGCTTTCCGAGGATGACGTTCGCGAGAACGAGCTTTCACTAAAGAAAGGGTTCCGACTGTTGAGCAACTACCAAACCGGAAAGGGCCAACAGCTTTGGATCATAACCGAGGCAGACCGTAGCGCAACTACGGTGTTGCTCCCGAGCGAGTACTAACACGAACAACCGAAAGAAATGAGCAGCGCGGGTGCTGTTACCACCCGCGCCGCTTACACCGTGACTTTGCCCAACTTCAAGGAGAAAGCCAGATGCCAGATCAGAGTACAGGTGTTTGCGCGGCCAGAACAAACGCGCTTGTCTGCAATATCCACGAACTGATCGCCGAGTTAGAAGAACGGATCGAGGACGGAGAACCGTTCGACAATCCCAAGCTTACTCGAACCGCAGAACGAATATTCGGCGGCAGCAGAGCGCAAGGCAAGTACACGCCCCGCGATGCTTACGATGCAGTAGAAATCGCCGTCAATAATTATCTATTAGAGAAACAAGCCGCAGAGCTAATGCAGATGGACGTGACCGAAGCGCTCGCTTCTATCCTGCGTCCATTGATGCAGCGATTGCCGCGACAAACGGATCGCACATTAGAACAGAACGAGCTACAGCAATTCTCGACACCGCCGACGTTGGCTTACTTCGCCGCGCGATTACTCAATCCGAAGCCCGAGGACATTGTCTTAGAGCCATCAGCCGGAACGGGAAGCCTGGCGATCTGGCCTCAGGCAGTTGGCGCAAAAGTCATCTGTAACGAGACGAGCTTGCGCCGAAACTCACTGCTTCGTTGTGTTCTCAACTTCGATGCATTGCCGCTGGATGCTGAATTCATCGACGACCTACTACCAGCAGAGATTCAGCCAACCGCCGTCTTGATGAATCCGCCGTTTAGCTCTACCAGCGGCAGAGTCAAAAGCACAAATCCAATTCATGGAGCGCGACACGTAGCCAGTGCTTTACGACGATTGAAGGACGGTGGACGCCTAGTCGCGATCGTCAGCGAGGCGATGAGCTTTCACCATCCGAGCTTTAGCGAATGGTGGCAACGGATCGCTTGTCTCTGCAATATCCGCGCAAACCTCACCCTCGACGGCAAAGAGTATGCGAAATACGGAACCGCGCCGGACGTTCAGATCCTCGTCATTGATAAGACCGGAGCAACACCCGGAGCGACTTGGCAAGAACAGCTCAAGCAGATTAGTTGGGGAAGCGCCGCCACCCTTGAGGAAGCCTGGGCGACGCTCAGACATTTAGTAGAGCCGTCATCAGAGCCGGACGACGACCCAGACGATCAGGAGCCAAGCGGTAGTCTGTTTGTCCCATACGTTCCAGCGAAGCTAAGAGGCGGCAGACCGCATCCGGCCGTAATCGTTGAGTCAGCGTCGATGGCCGCAGTAGTGCCGCCAGATATCACCTACAAGCCGCATCTTGCGGCGGAGATTATCAGCGAAGGCAGACTTTCAGACATTCAGCTTGAACGAGTTATCTACGCTGGACAAAGGCACGAGCAAAGACTACCAGACGGCTCACGCGCCGGCTTCTTTGTTGGCGACGGCACCGGAGTAGGCAAAGGCCGCGTACTCGCCGGCATCATCGCTGACAACTGGAATCAGCAACGACAACGCGCAATCTGGTTGTCAGTCAATAATGACTTGCTCGAATCAGCACGACGCGATCTCATGGACTTAGGACTTGATTGTATTGCCCTCGCTCGTATCAATGACTACGCACCAGCCGGAGAAATCACGTTACCGCGCGGAGTGATCTTTAGCTCTTATTCATCCCTGATCGCAGCAGCTAAAACGGGAGAGAAGCGCCTAGACCAAATCCAGAGATGGCTTGGCAGTGACGGCGTAGTCATCTTTGACGAAGCGCACAAGGCGAAGAACGCCCTTGCAGGTGGACGAGGCGAACCTACTCTCACCGGGCAAGCGGTCATTGACCTGCAAGACCCAGAGCGAAACCCAGATTATCGCGTGATCTATTCCTCAGCGACCGGAGCAACAGACGTTCGGAACATGGCCTATATGACGAGGCTTGGACTTTGGGGCATTGGCACCAGCTTTCCCGGAGGCTTTCAAGAGTTCATGCAGGAGATTGAATCTGGCGGCGTGGGCGCCATGGAAATGGTCAGCCGCGATATGAAAGCGCTTGGCATGTACTTGTCAGGTTCAATTTCTTTCGGCGTATGCCCTCAGAGTGGCAAAGCCGTCGAGTACCGAGAGCGAATTCACCAACTCACACGGCAACAGCGCGAAATGTATAACCGCGCAGCCGCAGCTTGGCAGAGCGTGTTACGGAACATCGACGCCGCTTTGCAAGTTACCAACGGCGGGCCTCGCGCTCGCGCTATCGCCCTCAATAAGTTTTGGGGAGATCATCAGCGATTCTTCCGACAGGTAATCTGTGCGTTCAAAGTTCCTAGCGTGATCGCCGAGACCGAGGCAGCATTGAGCGAAGGCAAGTCAGTTGTGATCTCGCTGGTAGGAACTGGCGAGGCGCGAACGAAAGAGCAGGTTGCAAAGGCCACCGGGAATGGCGGAATGCTTGAGGACCTGGACTTCTCTCCGCGCGAAGTAATCGCTGCGATGGTCGATCGCGGATTCCCCACTACCCTTTATCAAGACGTTACTGACCCAGGCACAGGCAAGACGATCCAAGTTCCAGTGAGAGACGGAAAAGGCAATCCCGTGCAAAGCAAAGAAGCCTTGCGCATGAAGCAGGAAGTAATCGACGGCCTCTCAGCTTTGGAGGAGCCAGAGAATCCGCTTGACCAGCTTGTCAATCATTTTGGAGAGCGCAACGTCGCCGAACTTACCGGACGAACACGCCGCCTTATTCGCGATTCGTGCGGACGAGTTGAGTACAAGAAGCGAGCCCCGGAAGGTGTTGCAATGCACCGAACCAACGTTCACGAAATGGAACAGTTTCAAATGGGCAAGAAGCGCGTTGCGATTATCAGCGATGCCGCTGCCATGGGAATCTCGCTTCATGCCTCCAACCGCGCCGAGAACCGGCAGCGCAGAGTCCACGTAACCCTTGAGCTTGGCTGGTCAGCGGATAAGCAGATGCAGACGTTTGGCCGGACGCATCGCAGCGATCAAGCAATGCCGCCTGAGTACGTCTTACTCTCAACCGAGCTAGGCGGAGAGAAGCGCTTTAGCTCAACCATTGCGCGAAGGCTTGGCAGTCTCGGAGCATTGACTAAAGGCGACCGCCGAAGCGCGGATAGTGGCGACCTCGCCAAGTACAACTTTGAAACGGAAGAAGGGCGAGCCGCCTTGTGCCTTATGCTCCGACGCATTGTCGAAAGCGGCAATGTCGCAGGACTCGCCAATCCCCGTCAGACCTTGCGCGACATTGGCTTACTTGTCCGAAACCGCGACGGTTGCGAGGAAGTACGCAAAGAAGATCTGTACAACGTGCCAAGATTCCTTAACCGCGTATTGGCACTCGATGTGGATCATCAGAACGCGCTTTTCGATCACTTTGTAGACCTATTTGATCAGACAGTCCGATACGCCAAAGCCAATGGAACCTTTGACGAGGGAGTCACCGATATCAAAGCGCTGGCAATTCGGATCGCGAAGCCTCAGCGCGTGGTACACACCGACGAAATTACCAATGCGCAGACGACGCATTACACCTTAGAGATTGACGTACCTTCCAAGGCGGTTTGCTTCGAAGAAGCTGAGCGTGTACGAAAGCGAAAGACGGGAGCATTCTTTCGCCATCGGAAGAATGGTCACTTCATCTTAGCGGTTGAATCTGGACTTCATACCAACGCCGAGACTGGAAATAGCTATCGCACCTTTGCGGTCTGGAAACCCGAAGCAGCGCGAAGTACTTACATTCACGACGGCGAGCTAAAGGAGAAGTACCGCGCGGTAATTCCATCGAAGGCCCGCGACTGGTGGACGAAGAAACACGCTACGGTGCCGCCGATTGAAACCCATGAGACCCACATCATAGGCGGAGCAATCATCCCGCTTTGGCAGCGATTCAAAACGCACGAGGAAGCACGTCTCCGCGTAGTTCGGTTGACCACCGACGACGGGCAACGAATTGTGGGCATTCGCATCCCGACCGAACAGGTTGGCCCTATTGTCGCGGCGCTTGGCGCGACGCGTGACCTTCGAGAGCCGGAAGAAATCTTTAACGGCATCCTGGACGAAGGAGAAGAAGTCATACTCGTTTCCGGTTTGAAGCTTTGCAGAAAAGTGATTCACCGAGAACCCGTCATAGAGCTAATCGGAGTACTTCCATACAAGTTTGCCGAGGTTCGCAGCCTTGGACTGATCAATGAGCAGATCGATTGGAAACAACGATTCTTTGTCCCAACCGATGAGGACAAAGGCATTGAAATCCTATCCGCGTTGTTGGAGCGGTATCCGGTCATGGTCAGCGATGAGCAGATCGACGGCCAAGAGTTATCCGCTGAGCCAGTCACAGAAATCCAGCGAGCGAACATCGTTGACCTGAACGATTGGATTGTCGCGGTAAGTAAAATGCCCGCACTTGATGAATCTGTTGAAGTGCCGTTTACGGAGCGTTCGTCGGAACCAACCGAGTCTGGTTTCACTTTGACACCACCAGACGTGTTTACTTCCTGTTCGCGGCCCGACCGAGATGCAAGCGAAATGCAGTTGGCCTTTGACTTCTAATTACGTAAAACGATGTCAGCCGCCTTTACCAAATCAGAACAGTCCGCCGCGTGCTCTCTTGGTCGCAACTCGCAGGACCGTGCCCTTGGTTTGTCCGAATCGATGTCGTCCTTAATGGCTCAAGCGGAACCGCCGGTTCTGAGAGGAGAGCGACTATTGGCAGCCGAGGCGATGTGGTTGCTTATCCGGCTAGATAGAGATATCCGAGAGGCTCGCGCCCAATGGAATCAGGACTGGTTCCGCCGACTCATGCACGCCCGGTCTAAAGCTGTCTCCCGCCTAAGGCGACGCTGGCGAGCTCTGAACCCCTCACCAACCCTTTCGCTTGGCAGTCTGCGCAGGCGATACCATGCCAATCTAGCTCGCTACCAGTACGACTAGGCCGATACAGGATTGCTGCGTTCGGAGCGGAGTGCGTTCTGTCGTTCTCTCCATAGCCCCCAAAAGCGAAGTGCAGTTCGTCGTCTGTCCTTTATGAAATGAGCCAAATGCGGAGTGCAGGCAGCCGCTTATTACGCCGCTGGGTACCTCGTTGCTGCGGTATCCGGGATTTGGGGAAATGAAGACCAAAACCTCGCTTGCGTCAGGTTCGGGTTTCGCGCGCTCACGCGCACCCCTGTGTGGTGTGTCGAAAGGCGACTTGCTTCGGGTTGGCAGCTCACTCACGCTGGGCAGTAAGGTTTCTAATCTCAACATCACGCGCCACCGGAATATCCGGATTGGAGTCGCGTCTTTATCAGGGAGACGCGACCATGGGTCAGGTGCAAAAAACGATTAAGTACAGAACTTAAGAGGGCAGACAAGATAGGAGCGCTTTCCCGAGCGCCGAGATTCCCTCAAGTGGCGTAATTGCAATAGGTTAAGACTTAAGCAGGTTAATTAACCTACTTAACCATCTTAACCAAACCAAGAAGACCATTATTTGCAGTGGCTTGCGGCTTAACCTAAGACCGATTTTTGTCCCGAAAGGAAACCGAGCGAGCTATGAGAAAAAGCAATCGAGTCCTCTTCAAACCGAAGGTTTACGGCTTCAATCCCTGGGCAGATCAGATGCCGGCCATCAAGTCGATCATGGAAGAGACCGGTCAAGACTCCGAGGCTCCGGTTCTCCGCATGCTGGTCGATGAAGCCCTCCGAGCAAGGAGACGAAAAGGCACAGGCAAAGAGTCCCCAGAGCCATCACCGTCAGCCCAAGAACTCGAACAGACCCTCCAAACCGTCCAAGCGCTCTTGCTCAAAATGATTGAACAGGGGCAGATTACCTTCCGTGTTCAGAGTCTCAGTTTGGAACTTCTACAAGAGACGCTAGCGGAAGCTCGCGCCGCGAGGATGAGTTCGTGGGAACATCTCGCGGTTCCAGCCTTGAGAGAGCAAGGTAAGACCGGATCAGAGATTGCCGATTTTCTTGACAGTCAAACGGCGGCTTCCAAGGATTTCGCTTACCGACTGGCTGAGGAAATCAAAAAGGAACTCTTAGCAGCAGACAACCAGCCACCAATCATCGAGGACGAGGGCGAAGATCGGCAGGGTCGGCTGAGGTATGACGACGCGCATACCGGTCAAGACGAGGGCGCGAATGCTCACTAATTACCTCCTCCTCAACTCCTATTAAAATGCAGACGGTGGCCCCGTCACGATTTACACACAGGTGGGGTTCGATCTCGATTCTCATTTTCTTAGTCACGGTTTCCAAGCCTACAAAAACCGCAGCATTCCTGCGACTCTACTGTTTTTCGTCACACCGACCGGCGAAAACGCCCTTGGCACACTCCTTGACATCATCACGGCCTATCTCGACGGTCAGAATCTCTGAAACTGAGATTGACGACAAGAGGTGAAAAAGTGTCAACAGCAAGATTACAAGTAAAGCGCCCTTCGGCTTCTGAAGGTTTGCTAACGGTCCCGGAGATCGCAGCATTGCTGCGAGTCAAGCCCGCAACAATTTACGTTTGGGTTTCCAAGCGCCTCATTCCCTATCGCAAGGTCGGACATCTCACTCGTTTTGATCGCGATGAGATTCTTCGATGGACATTACCAGAGACGAAATGACTATTTTTACTTCTCAGAAAATTGTCGTAGCATTCATGCAACCTTCGTCGTTGGCTGCAACCTCGGGGAGGGTTGAATGACAATCAGAAAGAGAGGTAGGAAGTACCATTACGACTTCACGCTCCCAGGCTACCCCAGAATGCGCGGTGTTATCCCCGAGGCTCGAACCAAGTGGGAGGCCGAGCAGGCTGAGATCAAGCTTAAGCGAGAAGTCTTTGAAAACCGATACGACCTTCGTCAAACGGGCACGGACAGACTGGCCGATTTTATCGATACAGTGTTCTTGCCTTGGTCGAAACTTAACAAGCGATCGTGGCGTGACGACGCTTACACCGCAACAATTCTCAAAGGGTATTTCGGAGGCAAGACCTTTCGCGAGATCACTCCTATGCTCATTGAGAAGTTCAAGGGGGATCGTTTGAAAGGCATCACAAAGAAGGGAACGCAACGGTGTCCAGCGACGGTCAATCGCGAGTTTGACGTGCTCAGCAAGATCTTCAGTCTAGCGATTGACTCTAAGAAGACGGATACCAACCCGTGCTCCAAGGTGAAGAAACTCAGGGTCAGCAATCAGCGATATCGCTATCTGTTGCCTGAAGAAGAGCCACGCCTGATGGCCGCCCTCGATGGCCCACGTGCCCATCTTAAGACGGCTGTTATCGTCGCTCTGGGAACGGGAATGCGTTTAGGTGAGCAACTTTGCATTAAGAAACGACAGGTGGATTTCTTGCGCAACATTGTGACGCCTACGGAGACAAAGAACGGCAAGGACCGCGACATTCCGATGAATATCGAAGTGAGAGCGGCTTTGGTCGAGCTTTGTAAGAACAAGTCCACCGATGACTATGTTTTCACGAGTCCCAAGACTGACGGACGTCTTAAGGAGGTCAAGAAAGGATTCAAGACTGCATTGCGCATGGCTGGAATAGAAGGGCTCAGGTGGCATGACTTGAGGGCAACTTTCGGTACGCGTCTAGGCGAAGCCGGATACGATGCCTTCACTATTGCACAGTTGATGGGCCACTCGGATATTCGGATGACAGCTCGGTATGTGAGAGGCACCGAGCGGAACAAGCGTGCTGCCGTAGAATCCGTGAGACTTGATTTCCAAATCTCACGTCACAACGGCGTCACAAAACAAGAACAGCCACCTAGACTAGTGGCTGTAAGTGCTTGATAGAATTGGTGGAGCAGAGGGGGCTCGAACCCCTGGCCTCCGCATTGCGAACGCGGCGCTCTGCCAAACTGAGCTACTGCCCCACGCGCACAGGCATATTAGGTAGGCGGCGGGTGACTGTCAAGCAACGTTTCAACTAGACTGTCAAGCAACGTTTCAACTAGATTTACTTATGAGGCAACAGTAGATTTACCTATGAGGCAACAGTAGCTTTACTCGAGGCAACTGCTCAATAGGGCAACCCTATTTCGAAAACTTTTACGTGTGGCAACAGGTTTTTCTTTTTCTCTAGGGCTCCCTCGCGGGTGACTGGGAATTCAGATCGAGCGTGATCATTACGTTGCGAACAGTCCCACGTTGATAGATGCGTACTGCTAGCACTAACTGAAGAAAACGCTCGGGAACTCTTGGGAGTATGCATCCCTCATCAGGCACTTGTTGGCTCTGTCAAGTCCCGCTGAGCAGTTTCGATTGCCTCAGCCATGCGTTCGACAGCGCTACCACCGCCCTGGGCCAGGTCAGATTTTCCGCCTCCGCGCCCATCGACAATAGAACAGGCCCGGCGCATCAGAGCGTTCATGTCGCCGGGTGAGTCTGTTGAGCGGGCAAAGACCAAACGGGCTGTTTCCTTGTCGCCGGACCCCAGCAAGGCAATAGTTCCCGGATGCGCGATCAGCGCTTGTGCGAGTTGCTTCAGGGACTCAGGATCGCGCCCGGCAAAGATCCTGTTGACTATCTTCACTTCGGGGTGACCCGGAATGCCCGCGCTTTCTGACCTGACCGAGGCAAGCAACTCTTCTGCTTCAAAACGTGTGGCGATCTCTTCGAGTGTCCTGACACGATGGTGCAGTTCTTTATTTTCCAGCAACAGTCGCTCGGCGAGTTTCAGCGCGTCGTCACGGCCGGCACTAAATAAGGCCGCCACGGCGCGAGCAGTTTTGTTTGCGCGACGATAGTCCTCGAGAGCTCGCCTGCCGGCAACAAATTCAATTCGCGTAAGGCCCTTCGCGCGTTGCCAGGAACGTGCGGCAATTAATCCGACCTCGCCCGTTGTATGCGCGTGAGTACCGCCACACGGAGTAAGGTCGAAACCGTCGATCTCAATCAAACGGAGTTCTCCCTCACGATCCGACTCCTTCCGCAACATTAATTCCGCCGCTTCTTCAGCGCTGACCATTCTGATGTTGATATGACGATCCTCCCAAATCACATTATTCGCTAGTTCAATCGCCCGCTCCATTCCGTCCAGAGTAGGGTTTTTCAAATCAATGTCTATTTCGGACGAATCTTCAAGCACACGAAAGCTGGTTGTGGCAGCTTTGAAGAGTTTAATAAACGCCTGAGAAAGAATGTGTTGGCCGGTGTGTTGTTGTAGATGATCAAATCGCCGCGGCCAATCAACTCTTCCGCGGACAACAGAGCCCGGAGCTGGAGTAGGACCATGTATCATATGCAGCACGCGATCACCTTCATCTACGCATTCAACAACCCGAGCTCCATCCAGCGTGCCGGTGTCGCTTGGTTGCCCGCCGCCTGTGGGATAGAACGCTGTCCGGTCGAGAGTAACAGCGGTCCAATTGCTTACGCGCTCACCGACATCGATAACACGAGCGTCAAATTCAATCAGATGGGAATCGCTGTAATACAAACGCTCAGTTGGCCGCATGGAAATAGGTAATCCCAGATTTTGTCCCTGGGAGTCAGATTAGTACTAAGGAACAATCACGTCTACCGATTCGGGCGCGATCTCAAACCTCATTGGCAGATTCCCCACCAATTCTCCGTCCACTTGAACCGGCGCGCTACCAAGCGCCCGCGCCTCGCTGGCGTGCAGGAAGCAGACACCCGCTTCGTCCGAAGGAAAGCCCTTCCTTAAAGCAAATGAAAGCAACCGCAGATAACGCAGGCGGCTGCGGGATTCGATTAGGCAGATCTCGAAATCAGGACGTTCCAGCTGGGCTCGCGGAGTAACGGCAAGATCGCCTCCATAACTTGCCGCTTTTCCAATGGCCGCAAACGTAGCGGGATAGTCTTGTCCGTTAACTCTTACATTGAAGGGCAAAGGCTGCCAATGGGCCAAATGGCTAAGTCCCGAAAGCCAGAAGGCCGCCTTGCCGAAATGCTTCTTGAGTCCAGGATGGACCCGGCGGACCACCGACGCATCCAAACCAATACCGGCCATTAAGAAAAAGTACCGTTTGGTACCACTTGTCTCATCAATGGCGCAGCCAACATGAATTCGCCTGGTCCTCCCACGCAGAATCAAGTCAGCAGCCTTCATGATATCGAGCGGCAATTCCAATTCACGTGCAAGAACGTTGGCGGTACCACGCGGCAGGATTGCAAGTCGCAGATCAGTGCCGACGAAACCCTGCAAGGCTTCATTGATTGTTCCGTCACCGCCTGCAATGATCAAGTTTTGTGCCCCACTCTGAGCGGCCTTTGCCGCCAGACGAGTTGCGTCACCAGCACCACTTGTTAAGAGTAATTCGACCTCGAGTCCGCGATCGTGGAGATGCGCGCATACACTTTCAATGGCCGGCAATCGCTGGTTTGCGTAGCGACCAGTCTTGGGATTGTAGATCAGGACTGACGACTTACTATTTGGCATTACTGATTAAGGGACGGCAAATCAAATGCCGCGCGGACCGAATTACTTGACTGCGAGATTAAGATAAACGTGTCCTTTCCAAGGAGAGAGTTTTTTCGGAAGGACAAGTGCCTGATAAATCATTCCCCAGAATGCTATGGAACAACAAAAACAGACAGCTTCAAAGCGAGAATTGCTCATTTTGCTATTAATTTACGTGGTGTGTTTTGCCATTCTGGCAATCAATCCCTATGACCGCGCGGACTGGGCTTTAGAAAACTTTTTTCCGATCTCCCAGTTATTGGCAGTCATTCTGTTCTATCCTTATTTTAAGTTTACTCGACTCTGTTACCACCTGATCTTCATTTATCTCCTGGTCCAATCGTGGGGTGGCCACTTCACATATGCGGAGGCCGCTCCCTTCAACTGGATTCGCGATCGTTTCTCGCTACCGCGCAATGAATATGATCGATTGGCCCATTTCATGCTGGGCTTCCTGTTGGGAATGCCCATTCGAGAGGTCCTCTTGAAATATGTTGTCGCCTCACGTCGGTGGCTCGCATTCATTACCGCCTCCCTGGTGCTGGCGATTGGTGCGTTCTATGAATTTATCGAGTGGTGGGTCGCAGTCCTGGTTACGCCCGGTTTGGGCGATAAATTCCTGGGAACTCAGGGCGATATTTGGGATACACAGTGGGATATGTTCCTGGCATTGGTGGGCGCCGTATGCGCCCTGGTAATCTTCACAAATCTGCACGATAGACAACTGCGTGCAGATAAAATCACCGTTAGGGGAACGTCAGCCGAGATTCACTCCAGACGATAATTTGGCGCCTCTTTGGTGATGATGACGTCATGCACGTGTGATTCGCGTAGACCAGCGGAGGTAATCCGCATGAATTGACTCTTCTGCTGGAATTCTTTAATCGTTCGGCAACCGGTATATCCCATTCCTGAACGAAGGCCGCCGACCAGTTGTGTGACCATTTCTGCCAGTGTTCCTTTATATGGTACCCGACCTTCAATTCCTTCCGGCACCAGCTTCGACTCGTTTTCCGCCATTTCCTGAGCATACCTGTCGCGCGAACCCTCGCGCATCGCGCCGATAGACCCCATACCACGATACGTCTTAAAGGAACGGCCCTGAAATAAAATCACTTCGCCCGGCGCTTCTTCTGTGCCGGCAAAGAGCGAACCAATCATCACCACATCCGCCCCCGCGGCAATGGCCTTCGCTACATCGCCGGAGAACTTTACGCCGCCGTCCGAAATCACGGGAACTCCACTTCCCTGCGCCGCCAGCACACAGCTTTGGATTGCAGTGATCTGTGGCACACCCGCGCCAGTAACCACCCGCGTGGTGCAGATGGAACCTGGACCGATCCCCACTTTGATCGCATCCACTCCTGCGGACATCAATTCCTGAGCTCCCTCGCTTGTGCCGACATTTCCGGCCATTAGATCAGTCTCGGGATGGCGTTGTTTGATGTCTCGAACCGCTTCAATAACTCGCGACGAATGACCATGAGCGGTATCAATAACCAGACAGTCCGCGCGTGCTTTAACAAGTTCAAAGGCACGTTCGCGATAGTCGCCCGTGGCGCCGATTGCTGCAGCGACACGGAGGCGACCGAGATCATCTTTGGCTGCCGTGGGATATTTGATCGCCTTCTGAATATCTTTAACAGTAATGAGTCCTTTTATGCGTTTGTCATCGTCGACGACCAGAAGCTTTTCGATTCGATGTTTTTGCAACACCGCCTTTGCTTGTTCGAGTGTGGTGCCAACAGGGACCGTTACCAGCGGCTGTTTGGTCATTACCTCTGACACGGGAATTTCGAATCTGGTCTCAAAACGAAGGTCCCGGTTGGTAATGATGCCCACCAGGTGACCTGCCTCATCCACAACTGGCACGCCACTGATGTGGTAGCGCTCCATAACCAGCAGCGCTTCGCGCACCGGCCGGTCCGGACGAATGGTCACCGGATCAACGATCATCCCGGACTCCGAACGTTTCACCTTATCAACCTCTTCAGCTTGTTTCTCTACGCTCAAATTCTTGTGTATCACACCGATGCCACCCTGTTGGGCCAGGGCAATAGCTAACGCCGCCTCGGTGACTGTGTCCATTGCGGAAGAGCAAAGCGGAATTTGTAACTGAATGTTGCGCGTGAAGTGAGTCGAAGTATCGGTTTCGGATGGCAGAACATCAGAATGTGCGGGAACAAGAAGAACGTCGTCGAATGTTAACCCTTCGGAAATGTTCGATGAAATCATAATGGCTTTTACTCTACTCCTTGTTAATTGAGACGCGTTGGTCGCAGATTAAAACAGAAATGCCCGCCAGTCGAAAGCGGGCATTGTCACCACGTGGTCAACGATAGATAGCACACGGGTTTCAGTATATCGCCATAGGGCGCCTCCGATTTGTCAAGAGCACAACTATTGTCTGTATCCTTCGTAAAGCGATTTCTCAAATGACCAACGGTCCTGATCACCTTGCGTGGTTACGTTCTGACGACCCTGAGTTTTGCTGGTTGTGGTCACCAGTAAATTCGTGGCCCCGCTCTGCGACTCGGCCGATCGTCTTTGCACCCAATGAAGCGCTGCCAGAGCGGCAAGCGTCAGAATCGCCAATATTACAATAGCCAGAATCACCGTCAGTATCGGTGATCTGGTCGCAGGTTCGTCGGTATAAACTTTGGAATGATGGGGCGTGGTGGCGACCTCATCGTCGGGGTCACCTTGTTCTCGCAAGTATCTTGTATAGGCTTCAATGGCCTCTTTTTCGTCGTATCCCACACAACGAGCGTAAGCCCTCACGAAACTGCGATTGAATATTCCTCCGGGAAGTCTTTTGAAATCGCTGCTCTCTATAGCTTCGAGATAACGGACAGAAATTCGGGTCTGGTCGGAAATCTCACGAAGGCCAATACCGCGCTCCTCGCGCGCGTGTCGCAACTGTTCACCGAGCGTTGCTGCCATTGCCAATCTGCGTCAGCCTTTGCGTCTGCCGGGGGTTCTCAAAATCTTTGCGACGTCAGTGCGGGAAGTAACGAATTTACTTAGCTGAGATCGCCGACCGTCCTCCAAAACTCCAAGATAACACAAACCTATTCTGTTGCCGCAATATAGCTTGCGTTGCTAAACGCTGTCAAACTTTCTTTTCAAAGAAGATCCGGGTGTCTCTTGATTCTTGTGCCCTGCGGTGATAGGTTGGCGCGAGAAACCAAAACTCCAGTTTTAATTTTTACAATTAACCAAAGTGAGGACCCAAAAAGATGCCCCTAGAAGCACTTGGAATGGTGGAAACGAAAGGCTTTGTCGGAGCAGTTGAAGCAGCAGATGCAATGGTGAAGGCTGCAAACGTCCAGCTGCTGGGAAAAGAGTACATTGGCGCTGGTTACGTTACGATTTTCGTCAGGGGAGATGTAGGCGCCGTTAAAGCGGCGACTGATGCCGGCGCCGCCGCTGCTCGCAGGGTAGGAGAATTGATCAGCGTGCACGTGATTCCGAGACCACACGCCGAAGTTGAGCGTGTCTTGCCAGTCGATGGACGTACTGGTTTGAGTCCCGATGAGCGGGCCATCCAGGGTGGTACACGCGGACAATTAGGCCAAGGCGAGCAGGGCCGCTCCCTTCAGCCCGGAACAAGAGAGGCAAATAAGGAGAGAGCGAGGTGATTGGGATCATTGCCGATTGCCAATTGCCGATTTAAGGATTCATTCTTGCGCAATGCCAATTGGAAATCGGCAATCGGCAATGCTCGAATCGGCAATTGGCAATCGGCAATGATCGGTGGGGAGGTTCGTGATGTCGGTAGATAAGGACCTTGTTTCAGTTCAGCAAGCGCGGGATTTTGTGGAAGTGGCGCATAAGGCCCAGCTGCATCTGGCCGGCTTTGATCAGAGCAGGATCGATCGCATCTGCGAGGCCATGGCAAAAGCGGCGCTCAGAGAGTCCGCGCGTCTGGGCGAAATCGCCGTGGAAGAAACTGGCTATGGCACTGCTGCTGATAAACAGGAGAAGAATCGTTTCGCTGCTGAAGACGTGTGGAATTATTTTCGCAAATTGCGCACCGTCGGCGTTGTTTCAGAATCAAAGGACGTGGTTGAGATTGCCAGTCCTCGCGGCGTAGTGGCCGGAATTATTCCCTCTACTAATCCCACTTCAACTGCGATCTTCAAAGTATTAATTGCGGTCAAGTCGCGAAACGCGATCGTCCTGTCGCCTCATCCCTCTGCCGCGCGTTGCATTAACGAAACTGTAAAAGTCATGCGAGAAGCCGCTGTGAAAGAAGGATTGCCAGCAGAGGCGATTGCTTGTATGACGACGGCCACAATCGAGGGCACGGAAGCGTTAATGAAGCACAAGCAAACCGCTGTTATCCTTGCGACGGGTGGCATTGGTTTAGTGCGGGCTGCTTATTCTTCAGGGAAGCCGGCATTTGGAGTTGGTCCAGGGAACGTGCCCGTTTTCATTGAGCGTTCAGCGAATGTTCCCAAAGCAGTGCAGGACATTTTGACGGGTAAGTGTTTCGACAATGGCACCATTTGTGCATCCGAGCAGGCCGTCGTGTGTGACGCGCCGATCCAGGCGGTGGTGCGTGAACAGTTTAAAGCTCAAGGCGGACATTTCGTGTCAACGGCGGAGGCCGATCAGCTGGCGAAAGTAGTAGCCACGCCGCAGCGTTCACTAAATCCAGCTATTGTGGGAAAGTCAGTCGAGGTCATCGCCACGATGGCCGGTCTGAGCGTGCCACCAGGGACCCGCTGCCTGCTTGCTGAAGTCGCTGGAGTAGGTCGTGACTTTCCACTCTCAATGGAAAAGTTGTCGCCGATCCTGGCCTTTTATATAGTTGACGGACTCAGTCAGGGAGCGGAGCGGAGTCACGAGGTTTTAAGCTATGGAGGCATGGGCCACACGGCGGGTATCCATACTCGATCGCGAGAAGCCGCAGTCCGCTTTGGCAGCGAAATCCCTGCCTCGCGCATTACCGTGAATACACCGACTACACACGGCGCGATTGGCTTTTCTACCGCATTACCGCCATCAATGACCTTAGGTTGCGGCTCCTGGGGCGGTAACGTGACTTCTGATAACGTCTCGCCTCTACATCTGATGGACATTAAACGCGTGGCCTTCGAAACGAGACCAGTAAAGAGCATTCGTCCGGCCGCTTCGGCTCCCGAGCTTGTTGTGCCCAGCACCTCCGGGATTCTACCTGCGCAGCGCCCGACTGCGATTAGCGGAGCTGGCATCAAACGCGAGGAGATCGCAGCAATCGTCGACAAATTTCTGGCGGGAAGACGTTCACCCGAGAGGGCTGAGCCATCAGCGCAAAATTCAGTTGCCGGGGGAGATGTAGCGGAAGTCGGAAGCATGTATTCCGGAGCTAGCATGGCAGCTTCTGAGCCGGTCGGGGGAAATGGCGATAGCAATGGCGGCCGTTCTTCGCCTGCCGCCCAAAGCAGGCCATCGAGTCCCGCGCAGACTGCAAATGGGCGTCAGACGGTGGATTTTGTAAGCGAGGACGATGTTCGCCGGGCCATTCAAAAAGGCGAGAAGATTTATATAAATTCCAAGACGATAATCACGCCGGCCGCTCGAGACATCGGTGAACCGGGTGAAATATTTGTTAAGGTGTGAAGAAGCCTGGGTCTTTTAATTATGTTTTTAGCGAAAGTAGTAGGCACAGTCTGGTCTACCAAGAAGAGTCCCGACCTGGAAGGCGTGCGCTTTTTAGTGGTCCATCCATACGACCTTGATAAGGAACCGACCAAAAACATTGTGGTAGTCGCTGATCGGCTGGGTGCCGGTGCGGGCGAAATGGTCATGTGTGCGTACGGAAAAGCTGCGCGATCCGCCATCGGCAATCAGGATATGGCAATCGAAGCAGCGGTGGTGGGGATAGTCGACCGCGTCGATATCTCAGAAACGGTTTCCGAAGAGATGCGTGACGCGGCGCGAAGGTTAGCGCGGGACAACGGCGCACCCTGAAGGACTATTTTCCGCTAATTGACTGATGGCCAATGAGGACCTGATTTATCGTATTACGCGCGCTGTGTACAGCCGTATGGGCCCAAGCACCGAAGAAGAGGCCGTCGAGCTGCTGGTGACCGACATTTACCACGAGATCGCGCCCTTCCTCGGTGCAGATGAATTCACGTCATCATCCTCGCAATGGTCAACTGAGAGTGTTTCCGCTAATGCGCGCGAAGGCTCGTCATCGCGAATGGTCATTTCGGTTTTCGGCGTGGATCACCCGGGTATCGTGGCTGGCGTTTCACAGATACTTGCAGAGGCTGAATGCAGTATCATCGATATCAATCAGACAGTGGTGCAGGGCAAGTTTGCCATGGTCATCATCGCCGATACAGCACGTGCCAGGGAGAGTGCAACTGAACTAAAAGAGCGACTGCGCCGTGAGGGCGAGGAGCTGGGGGTTCGCATATATGCCCAGCGAGAAGACCTGTTTAATGCGATGCACCGGGTGTAGATGGTCTTGGGTCTTGGGTCTTTGTACTTTGTGCTTTGTGCTTTGTGCTTTGTGTTCGAAATACAAAGTTTAAAGTTCTAAGTACAAAGTTCTAAGTACAAAGTTCTAAGTACAAAGTTCTAAGTACAAAGTTCTAAGTACAAAGTTCTAAGTTCTAAGTACAAAGTTCTAAGTACAAAGTTCTCTCTAAGTTCAAAGACCCAAGACCAAAGTCCAAAGCCCAAAGACCGCGTCCAGCAGAATGTCAGAGCCTGAGATAGCCCGTCGTTGCCCCACCTGTGGCGCGTCCATCCGTGTGCGCGCATTTTTTTGCCCGCAATGTGGTCGAGAATTGATCCATCAGTCGCAGGAATCTGCAGTCGAGAGCGATTCTGAAACTGCTGTCACGAAAGACCTGCGTTCGGTAAACAGTCGCCCCGAAACCCCACCTCAGCAGAAAGCAGATATCAAAGCCCCAGCAAACGAGCAACTCCCGCGTGATACTGGTTTACCACGCGTGCGTGAAACGGTTCGAGCCTTGTCTGCCGCCACGCCTGCTGCCGTGGAAGCAGAGTTGCGCCAGCGAGTGCAGAAAATTCGTGAGATCTCTACGGTTGTCCTGGACGAGGCCTCTTATGATCCAAGCCTGCGTTTCCTCCTTGTGGCGATCGCGTTGTTTATTCTTTTTCTCCTGCTACTATTCTTAAACAAATGGATTGGATAGAGGCACCAATATAACCATAATGGAATACTCGCAGGCAGAAATTCTGCAAACAGTTGCGATGACGGAGATGGAGCACCTGGACGTGCGCACTGTGACGTTAGGTCTCAGCTTACGCGACTGTGCCAGTGAGTCAATCGAGAGGACTGCGGAGCGGGCCGGTGAAAAAATCCGACGAGTTGCTGAGAGGCTGGTCCAAACGGTTGATAACATTGGTAATGAGGTGGGCATCCGAATAGCCAACAAAAGGATTGCAGTCACACCGGTATCTATGATTACGGAAGGAGCGATTGGTGATCCGCTCCGGCTCGCGCGAGCGATCGACGAGGCAGCCGGCGCGGTTGAGGTGGATTTCATTGGGGGTTATTCGGCCCTGGTGCAAAAAGGGGCCACGCGCTCAGAAGAGACTTTTCTTGAATCTATCCCCGAGGCCTTAGCGACCACCGAACGGCTGTGCTCGTCAGTGAATGTGGCAACCACTCGCGCCGGGATCAACATGGATGCAGTGCGGCAAATGGGAGAGATAGTGAAACGATCAGCGGCGCTGACAGCTGCTAAGGGTGGAATTGCCTGCGCCAAGTTTGTTTGTTTCGCGAACTCGGTAGAAGATAATCCCTTCATGGCTGGAGCTTTTCATGGAATTGGCGAGCCGGAGGCGGTGATCAATGTCGGCGTATCGGGTCCCGGAGTCGTCAACCACGCAGTGAGACACAGTCCACGCGATTTGCCCCTCCAGGATTTGGCGGAAATAATCAAGAAACTTTCCTTCAAACTATCGCGCGCTGGAGAACTCATTGGCAGGGAGGCGGCTCGGAGACTGGGAATTCCTTTTGGCATCATCGATCTTTCTCTGGCCCCCACACCGGTTCCCGGCGACTCAGTAGCAAATATTCTCGAAGGTATGGGTTTTGAGCGGGCGGGTACTCATGGCACGACAGCCGCGCTAGCGCTGCTTACCGATGCAGTTAAAAAGGGCGGCGCCATGGCCAGCGCTTCAGTCGGAGGCATGAGTGGCGCGTTTGTACCCGTCTCCGAGGATGCAGGAATGATTGAAGCCGCCCGAGTTGGCGCTCTGTCTCTGGACAAACTCGAGGCATGGACCAGTGTCTGCTCTGTGGGTATTGACATGGTTGCCGTTCCCGGTTCGACATCTGCTGAAACCATCGCTGCCATCATCGCTGATGAAATGGCTATTGGAGTGATGAACAACAAGACCACTGCCGTCCGGATTATCCCTGTGCCGGGAAAGGAGGTGGGAGACTTTGTTGAATTCGGCGGTCTTCTGGGCAGTGCTCCAATAATACCGGTGAAGCCATTTTCTTCCGCCCAGTTCATCCACCGGGGCGGTCGAATTCCGGCGCCGATTCATTCTCTGCGAAACTGAAATCGCAATCACAGAATAGCGCGAGAATTGTGCTATTCTCACTACGAATCGGCATTTGCGCTTTCCAATATTCTAAACAGTAAACAGATCCGGATCAGAGATTAGCCTATGGAAGAAGCTCTCGGGATGGTTGAATGCAGAGGTCTGGTCGCAATGATTGAAGCGGCTGACGCGATGGTAAAGTCTGCAAACGTACGCCTGGTAGGCTACGAAAAAATCGATGCAGGTCTCGTGACCGCGATTGTGCGGGGTGAAGTTGCCGCAGTGCGAAGTGCTGTCGACGCGGGAGCCGCCGCGGCAAGAAGAGTCGGGGAGGTGGTTGCCACTCACGTCATACCGCGTCCACACGAGGATGTCGATCAGGGCATACCGGTGCTACGGACCGGCGAGACTACCAGAAAGAAGATCAGCGGTTCCGTTCACGGCAGGGATTAGTCAACTAAGCTCATCAGCGCACATGTCCGCACGGGCCCAAAGCCAAACATTCCTTCACTGGCTGTTAATCACTCCTTTCCTTTTGTTATTGGGTTCTCCAGGAATCCTGGCCCAACAGCCTTTCGTGACGGACGATGCTGATGTGACGCAAAAACATCATTTCCATTTCGAATTTAGTAATGAATTTGATGTACTGCAGCGTTCAGCATTGCCGACTCTGAGGCAGAACACCGCAGTTTTCGAAGTTGACTACGGTTTACTCAATGGGCTTGAGGTTGGCATCGAGACACCGTGGCTCAGCCTCTTCAATTCTCGTGACACAACTCCGCTAAGGTTGTCTGGGATCGGAGATACCAACCTTTCATTGAAATATAATTTTCTTACCGCTGAGGAGAACTCGCACAGGCCAGCGATGGCTCTTGCTCTTAATCTTGAATTTCCCACAGGTAACGCAGAGCGTCAGCTGGGATCAGGTCTTAAGGATTTCTACATGAATGGAATTCTGCAAAAATCAGTAACCAAGCGTACTAAATTGAGATTAAACGGCGGCATCCTTTTTTCCGGAAACCAGACTACCGGGGAAATCGGAATCAAAACTCGCGGAACCGTATTTAGCGGCGGTGCATCGGTCGTAAAACAGTTTACTCCACGCCTGGATCTTGGATTCGAAGTCACGGGTGCTGTCACCAGAGATTTTCAGCTGGGAAAAGGACAGCTGCAAACGTTGATTGGCGGAAACTACACTCTCAATGATCACTTGACATTCGACTTTGGCGCGGTGGCGGGCAAGTATGCCGCCAGCCCTCGTGGCGGAATTCAATTGGGAATATCAGCTGACTGGTGAAGGCAATGGTGGAGGCGTCAAGATGAAAGGGAACAAAACTAAGCTTGCCGTGCTGCTGGAGCAATTTTCGCTTAAAGCAACTAAGGCTACTGGCACATCTGCAGCTTTCCTCCTTGCAGTACTGGTTGTAATTGTATGGTTGATCAGCGGGCCGTTCTTTCGGTTTTCGGACACCTGGCAATTAGTAATTAATACCGGCACTACCATCATAACCTTCCTCATGGTCTTTCTTATACAGCGCACACAAAACAAGGACGCCATGGCCATCCACCTGAAATTAAACGAGATCGTCGCAGCGTTAGAAGGGGCAAGCAACAGACTGATCGACGTCGAAGACTTAACTGAGGAAGATATTGAAACTTTACATAAGCACTACCAACGACTTGTAGCCATGGCGAAAAAGGATTCGCAGCTCACTAAAACCCACTCAGTTGAGGAGGCTGAGGCGCGGCATAAGTTCAAGCGCAAGAAGGCGGGAAATCGGTAACAAGTTGAAGACCCCCCATTCAAGCGGCGTTGTCAGAAACGGTAGCGGTAGCGAGTGGTAACGCTTCGTCCTGGTCCTTCGATTCCCCACGCCAATCCGCGATAGTTTTGATCGGTAATGTTCTCAAAATCTATTGTGATATCTGAGCGCTCGCCCAGATGAAACCCACCGCGGACGTTGATCAGTCCATAACCTGGAATGTGATTAAAGAGGGCCTGGGGTGAGGCCGTAGTGCTTCCGAGCACGCGAGTTTGCACCTGGGCCAATGTCTCTCCTGTGGGAATCAATATTGTTTCGTCGCCCGTGGCGCAACGTCCGTCTGGTCCGGGAGCAACCAATCCACCCACGCAAGCGCCTCTCCTGAAGAAGTTGGCAATTTGTCCGGTGGAGCGCGTGCCGCCTGTGCGCCGATCCGAGAGATCGAGGGAAGACAAGCGAGCCTGCCGGTCCGCGAGTGTCGAGTAACCTTCTATCCAAAAGCGCTTTCCGACAGGTTCGTAACGCAACCGCAGAAAACCAGTAGGCGCAGGTGTTCCGCCCTCAATATTAGGAGGAAGGCCGGTCGCTTTGTCCTGCTCTCGGATGTAGGTAAAGTTGCCACCAAGAGCCCAGTTGCGATCTAGCTGAGCGTCCACCGTGTATTCGAGTCCCCAGATCCGCGCGTCAGAAAAGTTTGCGCGAATCAAAACTGGTGCCGTGGAAAGCGAAACAAAAACGGCGCCATTCGTATTCTGGTTAATGATTGGCTGATCGCCCAGTAACTTGCCGACAGAGCCAGCGGGCAGGATGAGCGCCTGTTTGACTATGGCGCCGTTGATATCGGTTAGAAACCAGGTCAGGTCAGTATCAAAGCGTTGGTAGCGAACACGAACGCCCAGATCGAAATTGTTGCTCACTTCTGATCGCTGCCGTTGGACCGCAATGCCGGTTGTCACTGCATCATTGCCAGCGGTCGTGCCGATACTTCCGCCCAATGCATTTGCACTGTCGAAGTCGGCCTCGAACCCGTCACCGGTCAAACCGAGAGTGCCGAGGTCAGTAATGTTCGGGGCACGAAAGCCACGGCTATAATTAAAGGCGATGCTAACTGGCTTCGCCGGGGTCGCTACGAAACCAACACGACCTGAAAAATCATGAGCGTGCAAACTGTCGTCAGGCCAGAGCGGTTTGCCGCCAACCAGAGGGCTGTTTGCCGCCCGCGATTCGTAAGAAGCGCGGTTGAAACGGAGGGCCCCACTGACGCGCAGTTTGTTGGCGATAGCTTCATAAACGTCCTGTACGAAAACGCCGAAAAGCAAATAGCGCGCCCCATCCGGCACGCGTGGGCGAGAGAGGGTACTGATTCTGCTAACTGGATTGAACGTGAAGGCTGGCGCTCTCACCTTTTCGCGATAGAGATCCCCTCCTACCAAAAATGTGTTTTTGCGAGCCTGCTTGTCGAGAAATCCACTTGCTCCGAATACCTGCGTGCGCTCGTACTGATGAGTGATGTCCCCAAACGGATTACCTTGACCACCCTGGTTTACTCGTTCTTCGCGTTGTGCATTGTACGAAAAGGTCACTGACGCGTTGTCGAAGAAACCCAAACCTTGCTTTAGGTACCGCCCGTAAAAAAAATCGTTCATCAGATTGCGTAAGTCGGCAAGCAAATTGCCATCGCCTCCGAGCGTCTGATCGTAACGCTTGCCGCCATCTTGTTGCCCGCGCTGATAGTGCAGCATGAATTGCTGATCGGAGTCGGGCGCATAGCTAAAACGAACGAGTCCGCCATATTGTGTGAACGCCGTATCGGTCAGGCGGGATCCCACGATATCGGAAGGCAAGCCCAGGAAGCGCGTAACCGCAGAGTGCGGGTCTAATCCATGTCCTGGCCGCAGAGTGTTGATTCGACGACTTGCGACATTAAGCAGCATACCCATTCTGTGGGTGCCGTAAGTAAGCAGTGTGTTACCACCATAAGAAAGATCCGCGCTCGTGAAAAACGTATTGATTTCCCCATGGGTTTCAGGGCTGACATAACCAAACTGCGGCGTCCTGGAAACGAGCTGAATTGTTCCGCCGATTGAATCGGACCCATACTGAGCGCCATTCGGCCCTCGCAAAGTTTCGACCACTTGCGCATTGCTCGGATCATAGAGATCGAGAAACGTATTAATGCCACCGCGCATAGCTGAGGTGGTATAGCGCACCCCATCGACGTACACCGCCACCTTATTTCCCGTGAGACCGCGCACAAAAATTCCCGCAATCGTGGGACTGGTTCGTTGTAAGCTTAGTCCAACTTCCTCGTCCGCAACCTGAGCGAGCACGGCCGTGGTCCGTTGCTGAATTGCACTCTCGGAAATGACGTTGATGGCCTGAGGAACGCGGTCCTTGTCCTGGGCCTGACCAATCTCGGCGGTTACTGTGACCTGCGAGGTTACGGGCACAACTTCGAGAATAATTTCAAGACTTGCAGTCTTACCTGAGACTACTTGTACAGAAACTCGTTGCGCGGCAAATCCTTTTTGCGTAATCCTGATCTCATAGGTACCAGCAGGAGCATTATCAAAGCTGAAATTGCCGCTTACGTCAGTGATCGTTGTTTGCAAGATTGCCTGCTGCGGATGAACCAGCGAGACCTGGGCGCCGCTGACATTTGAGCCCTGCTGGTCCTTAACTGTCCCGGAAATTGCTCCGCGTGACGCTTGAGCAAACACAGAAGACGTTAAGAACATCAACACTGTCGCCGTCGCAATAGCGGAAATAAACGTTTTCAGGTAAGCATTGATCACTAGTTTCCCAACCTTTTCACTTATCGCTGGAACAATCCTAGAAAAACGTAAACCTGGGACGTTGGAGAGAACTGCAGAGACTATATGTAGGAAGCCGTCTACTACCAGCACTCGTAGCCAGTTCAGTTCGCTGCAAGAGTCTCAAACTTAACATCGTCTTCGATGACGAACGCGTATCAACAAATATATTGAGCAAATCAGTAGCAGTGGGGATGAATAAACCCCAGGCATGAAGCGGCCCATGTAGATCGAACCCACAATATGTTGGAGTCCGTTACCAAGCATCATGATGCCGAATAGATATGCGATAGGCGTCATCCACTTTGCACCGCGAAATACGAGCGGCGATAGCGCCAGTAATATCGCGACCCCTAATACCAAACCACTCAGCCAGATTTTGAAAGTGAAAGTAGGGATCGGCAAAAACGGCAGACGTCGACGGATAGCAAGGACGGCGGGATTATAAACGGACAAGAAGTTCGTCAACGCCTCATCCAGGACGTGCAGGGCAACTGCCAGGCAAAGAGCGACCCAGGCCCATCCGTAAGGTGAATCGTGATTGTCGTCTTTCACGTCAAGCTGTTTTATATCACCAGTCTAGCTCGTTGGAGTAATTTAGATGGGTCCGTCTTCATTATAGGCGCCCTTGCTAACCCAGAGACTCTACGGATCCATCGTAAATGGCATCTTCAAAAGTGCCGGCAGCGTCTGTTTGTTGCTGTCGTCAAACCCATCAAGTCCATAGCGAAGTTGGCCGAAATCGATGATCGGAGTGTAGGTGCCGCAGACCCGGTCCCAAATCGAGAAAATGTTGGAGTAGTTCGTATCCGTTTGCTGCTGCGCGCGTGAATGATGCACCTTGTGCATATTTGGAGTGACGACTATTAGCCTCAGCAGACGGTCAAGGGATTCGTTAACTCTAATGTTCGCGTGCTCGAATTGTGCGTTCAAAGCGGAAATCACCAGGTATACGACGATAACCCAGAAAGGAAGGCCAAAAATTGCGACTGCAAGCACTTGCCAAAGTATCCGCCAAAGAGTTTCACCCGGATGCTGGCGGAAGGCAGTCGTGACATTGACTTCCCGTTCACTGTGGTGCACGCGATGGAATTGCCACCCCACCCACGATTTGTGCAAGAGCAAATGTGCGAAATAAGCAAAACAATCCAGCGCCAATATACCCAGCACTGCAGTTGACCACGACGGCAACTTCAACAGAAGAAATAGCCCCATCCCTCTATTTTCGCTGAAGCCGGCTACGTTCGCCGAGGCGAATGACAACACCAGATTCATTAGTACCAGGAGCACCGTGAGCGTCAGGTTAGGTACCGCTCGCCGAAGCCGATGTTTCTTATATTTGTAGAGTGGTATCGCAGACTCCAGCGACCACAGCACCGTGCAGAGAATGACCAGCGCCAACAACCGAGATTGACTGGAAAGCCAGGGCTCCATCATTAAACTCTTTTCTTGAGGCTTCTTTTGCCATTATAGCAGGAAGGCACTTGCATTTGTAGTGTAACACTCGTTACACTGAAAGTATCGTTTCACTCAAAGAGGAAGTCGGGTTAGATGGCAAGACTGGAGTCTGTGATCAATGCAGCCATCCAGCACATCACACATGAATAGTCAATCTAGGTTTATGCGATTGGACCAGGCATCCCAGTGACCGAACCGGCACACTTGCGTGGCAAGATTGCGGACTATCTCAGTCTGGAGCGTAACGTTTCAATCGCGTCAGCTGCGGTATTTATACTCGGACTTGGTGAAGAACTGTGGAAGAAGTTTTTGCCAAAGTATCTCGAAGCACTTGGTGCCAGCACACCGGTTATCGGTTTCTACGGAACAGCGGAAGACTTTTTTGACGCGGTCTACCAATACCCTGGCGGATGGTTAGCTGATCGCCTGGGTCGTCGCAGCGCCTTTCTGCTCTTCATCGCGCTCGCTTCCGCGGGGTATCTGGTCTACCTCGTCAGTCCATCCTGGCCATTTCTCTTCGTCGGCCTCGGGTTGGTGATGGCTTGGCAAAGCATGGCGTCACCAGCGATCTTTTCCGTCATCGGCGATGCTCTACCGCGCGAACGCCGGGCCATGGGTTTCACACTGCAATCGATTTTAAAACGAGTGCCAATCGTGATCGCGCCGGTGGCCGGCGGCGCGCTAATCGCATCCCTGGGTGTCATCAAAGGAATCCACGCGGGTCTTGTAATCACGCTGGTATTGGCGTTAACGACGGCATTTCTGCTATCGAGGATTAACATAACCGTTAATATTTCTCGAACCACCGGTATCGTCGGCGTTTGGCGGTCCTTCCATAGCGCGTTGAAACGCTTGCTTATTTCCGATGTGATTATCAGAACCTGCGAAGGCATGACCGGAGTGATCACGATTCTTTACGTAACGAATGTCCAGCACTTTAGTGCGGCCCGTTTTGGAATGCTCGTTGGAATTCAGATGGCCACCTCAGTCCTTGTTTATATTCCTGCCGCGAAAATCGCCGACCGACTAGGCCGCAGACCTTTTGTAATCGCTACGTTCCTGAGCTTTTCGCTCTTTCCCTTAGCCGTGATGGCGGCGGCAAGCTTTCCGCTTCTCGTTCTCGCATTCATCGTCGGCGGGCTGCGTGAAATTGGGGAACCGGCGCGCAAAGCAATGATTGTCGATTTCGCGCAAGAAAATGTTCGCGCTCGCTCAGTCGGACTTTACTACCTCGTCCGAAGTCTGTCGATCACTCCGGCGGCCGCGATCGGAGGTCTCCTCTGGAAGATTACACCGCAAGTACCCTTTATCGTGGCGGGAATTATTGGACTCATCGGTACGCTTGTCTTTGCCTTAACAGTGGAGGAACGCTATGCAAGCTAACGTCGTGAACGGGAGGTCACTATGAATCGGGGCAATAAGCTCGCTCAGGCAGTGAAACAAGGAAGGCAGGAATGAAATGAAGGAGAAGCCAACAGTCTCGGACCGAATTATGAAGCGATCCCTAGTCACGCGCGCCTCAAGGTAAATTGGGATCGTTATCGTCGTAGCGCTGTTCACCACAATTTTCGAAATCGTTGCCCACCCGGCCCGCAAAACAAGAATGAACAATCCAATATGGGACAGCAGGGAGGCACGGGAGATTGGAAATTGATCGAGCAAGCATTAGGTGAAGCAGGCTCAATACAGCCCGGGGACGTTTACAAGGTGAGTTTGCCGCGCAACGATCTAAAAGTGACTGTCGCCGGTGTTGAACTCAGGGCTGCCCTCGCATTGGGGTCCTGGGTCGCATTCAAAAAGGCAGGCGCTATGATAATGGTCAGTCTGTGCGATCTTTGCCGACAAAAACTCAAATTTTGGACACTGCTCGTCAATCTTTGAATTTGTTATAAATTTGCTGAGGAACAGCGTCGTCCCCTGTTTTTAAATTTGAGAATATTATGACGAATTTAAATTGTATTCATATAAACATCGCAGTATTAATTCTGACCCCCCGTTTTGCGCCAAAATTGCATCTCGCCTGACGTGCAGACCGGAACCTTGGGTCTGAGCGAAAGGCGTAGCGACAGGAAACGGTAACTTTTGTGGATGGCAAAACTGCGCGGAGTCTCAGCGGCTAACTTTTCTTCTGGAGGTCACTTTAATGGAAGCACAAATACAGGTTGAGGGGCGGAGCCGCAATTCTCTCGAGGAAAAAAAACAGGTCTGCCTGATTGGGACGTATCCGCCGCGTGAGTGTGGCATCGCAACCTTTACCAACGATCTAAAACAATCGCTCAGCACTAAAGAAGCAACCTTCCAGCCACACGTCGTCGCCATAACCGGCGCTGCCGATAATTTTCAGTACCCGGATGAAGTTACGTTTGAGATTAGACAGAATCATCTAACTGACTATCTGCTGGCTGCTGAATACATCAATTTCTCCGGCGCCGATGTTATCAGTCTGCAACATGAGTTCGGAATTTTTGGGGGTCCGGATGGTCGCTACATCAACAAGTTACTGGAAAACCTGCATGCTCCGGTGCTCACAACGCTTCATACAGTCCTACCCCAGCCGCAGCCAGGTATTAGAAATGGCCTGATTCGCGTGGCCGATCTTTCCGACCACCTCGTAGTGATGAACAGCAAGGCCGTACCGATTCTTCAGGATGTTTACGGAGTATCGGAGCGCAAGGTGAGCGTGATACACCACGGCGTTCCTGACGTGCCGTTTATCGACCCGAATTACTATAAGGACCACTTTGGGGTCGAAGGCCGTCTCGTTCTGCTGACTTTTGGTTTGTTGAATAGAAATAAGGGTATTGAGTTAATGCTCCAGGCCTTGCCCGGAATTGTTTCCCGACACCCAGAGGTGGTCTATATCGTTCTCGGCGCAACTCATCCCGAAGTGAAGCGACGTCAAGGCGAGGAGTACCGGTTATTTCTCCAGCGACTTGTACGCCAGCTGGATCTCGAAAAACACGTTATCTTTCATGATCGCTATGTGAATCTGAACGAACTCTGCGAATTCATCGGTGCCTGCGATATTTATGTCACGCCTTACCAGGCAAGAGACCAGATAGTCAGTGGCACGCTGGCCTTTGCCGTTGGCATGGGAAAGGCCGTCGTTTCGACGCCCTATCTTTATGCTTCCGAGCTGCTTGCGGATGGCCGCGGACGACTGGTGAATTTTGGTGAAGCCAAATCTTTAGCGGACACCCTAACTGAATTGATCGAGAATGAAGCTGAACGACACCAGATGCGCAAGCGCGCCTACGAGTATGGGCGTGAGATGACCTGGTCCCAGGTAGGTTTACGTTATCAGGAGTTGTTTGAGCGGGTGCTTGCGACTTCCGGTAACCGACGTTGGGCAAAACCGCTTTCAACCAACAGAACCCTTGCGCTGCCGGAAATCAAGCTGGATCATCTTATGCATCTCACGGACGACACAGGAGTCATTCAGCATGCTACATACGGCATTCCAAATCGGCAAAGTGGCTACTCAACTGACGACGTAGCGCGCGCCCTGGTGGTGGTGTTGCTGCACTATCAGCAGTTTGCTGATGACCGGGCGCTGCCACTGATAGCAAAGTATCTGAGCTTTCTTCAGTACGCCAAGCTGCCGGATGGACGCTTTCATAATTTTATGAATTATGAGCGCGAGTTTACTGACGAGGTTGGCAGCGAGGACACTCAGGGAAGAGCGCTCTGGGGTCTCGGCAGCGCCGTTGCATATGGGCCAACCGAAGGCACACGAGCGCTAGCCCGCGAGCTCTTTGAGAAAGGCTTGAACCGGCTAAGACTCACTTACCCACGCGCGCTTGCATATGCAATTTGTGGTCACCACGCTTTCTTGCAGAGGTACGACGGCGCCGCACGCGTGCGCAGAAAACTGGATGCCTTCGCCACTCGACTCGCAGAATTGTACGAGCGGTCGCGGACGGATGAATGGAAATGGTTCGGAGAGGATATTACTTATGCAAACGCCAAGATTCCTCAGGCGATGCTGCTCAGTGCTGATGTCACGGGAGAGTCACGCTTTCTGCACATTGGCCTGGAGTCACTGGATTTTCTTGTGTCACAGACTCTTCGCGATGGTCAATTCGATTTCCCTGGTAATCGCGGTTGGCTAAAACGCAAACGACCCCGCGCAATCTTTGGGCAGCAACCGATCGAGGCAGGGTATATGGCTGAGGCTCTGATGAGCGCCGGGGAGTTAACTCATGACGACAAATATTTCAAATTAGCCTACGCCGCGATTGAATGGTTACTCGGCAGGAATCGATTGCGCGCTCCGCTCTACGATATGGCAACGGGAGCTTGTGCCGATGGACTGGACCCGCGTGGGCCCAGTATGAATCAGGGTGCGGAGTCAGTTATTTGCTGTTTGTTGGGACTGCTTTCCGTTTCGCGGCAGCCTGAGAAGCGTACAAAACCTGAGAATCAAGTCGCAGTGGCGGCAAGCGCATCAGGAGACTGATCAACTGAGAGGGCAAAGCAAAAAGAGATGGCGCAAAACAAACATTTCACAGAACTCTTTCGAAGATATGAAGGTAACCCCATCCTCACAGCTGACGACTGGCCATATCGCGCGAACACCGTCTTCAATGCGGGCGCAACGATCTTGGCCACCGGGGAGACACTGCTGTTGGTGAGGGTCGAAGATCGAAGAGGTATCTCTCATCTGACTGCCGCTCGCAGTCAAAATGGGATCGATAAGTGGAGGATTGATCGCGAACCGACGTTCACACCGGACCCACAGAATTATCCGGAAGAAGTCTGGGGCGTGGAAGATTCTCGCATAACGCTATTAAAAGAGTTGGAGCGGTACGCGGTGGTCTACACTTCTTATTCCACCAGTGGGCCACTGGTATCGCTCGCGTTAACCAACGATTTTCGGAACTTCGAACGCAAGGGTGTAATAATGCCTCCGGAAGACAAAGATGCGGCGCTGTTCCCCCGTAGATTCAACGGACGGTGGGCGCTCATTCATCGACCGATCGCGAACTTCCCTCAGAACAAAGCCAATATCTGGATTTCCTTTTCGCCTGACCTGAGGCATTGGGGCGATCACAGCGTGGCGCTCGAGGCGAGACGGGGCGCCTGGTGGGATGCGAATAAGATTGGCCTTTCCCCGCAACCGATTGAAACAAGCGAGGGCTGGTTGATCATCTATCACGGAGTGCGTATGACGCCCGCGGGATGTCTCTATCGACTGGGCCTGGCACTGCTCGATCTTGATAACCCTCAGAAAGTAATTAGACGAGGCGATGAATGGATTTTCGGACCTGACGAGCCATACGAGCGAGTAGGTGACGTGGGAGACGTGGTTTTTCCCTGTGGCGCAACGCATAATCCAAGTACGGGTGAAGTACGAATTTATTACGGTGCTGCTGACACGTCCATCGCTCTGGCTAGTGGAAAAATGAGCGACTTGCTGGACTGGTTAAGGAAATACAGCGAGCTCACTTGAGCGCAGACGCGCCTTTCTTCAGCTGAGGGATTGGCTGAGTTGTCTAGCGTTTTTCCGGGAAAATTGATCCTATGCGCGTTGCAGTCCTTGCACCCATTTCCTGGCGCGTGCCGCCGCGGCACTATGGGCCCTGGGAACGAGTCGTCTCGCTTCTAACCGAAGGACTCGTCGCTCGCGGCGTTGATGTAACTCTGTTTGCCACTGCCGATTCTTTGACTCGCGCGCACCTTGCTGCAGTTTGTCCCCGCCCCTATTCAGAAGACCCGGATATTGATCCCAAGGTTTGGGAGTGTCTTCATATCTCGGAAGTCTTTGAACGCGCGAACGAGTTTGATTTAATTCATAATCATTTTGATTTTCTGCCTCTCACCTACAGCCGTTTTGTGAACACGCCTGTCTTGACAACAATTCACGGTTTTTCATCGGAGCGAATAGTGCCGGTTTACGAAAAGTACAACGGCACCTCGCATTACGTCTCCATTAGCAATGCTGACCGGCATCCGAGACTCTCTTATTTGGCTACGGTCTATCATGGCATACCGCTCGAAGAGTTCACGTTGCAGCGGCAAGCGGGCGACTATTTACTCTTTTTCGGCCGCATTCACCGAGAGAAAGGAGCCGCTGAGGCCATAGAAGTAGCTCGACGTGCAGGCCGACGACTGGTAATGGCCGGAATCATCCAGGACGAGGAGTACTTTCGCCGCGAGGTCGAACCGCATCTGGATGGCGATCAGGTGCAATACATTGGTCCAGTCGGACCGGACAAGCGTAATGAAATCCTGGGTGGCGCGCTGGCGTTGCTTCACCTGATCAGTTTCAATGAACCGTTTGGACTCAGCATGATTGAAGCGATGGCCTGCGGCAAACCGGTGATAGCTTGCCCACTCGGCTCGGTTCCGGAAATCATCCAGCATGAGAAGACCGGCTTCATTGTCGACAGCACTGACGAAGCGTTAGCCGCGCTAAGCCGAGTCAGCGATTTGAATCCGGAGTATATGCGCCGCTATGTCGAACAACGCTTCAGTCGTGAGCGCATGGTTGTCGATTATCTGAAGGTTTACGAGGAGGTTTTGAGAATGGACAAGAAGCAATCCGAAACGGTCTCTCCCAAATACGATGAGCGCCCGTGGGGCAGTTTCACTGTACTGGATGAAGGTCCGGGATATAAGGTCAAGCGAATAGAAGTACTAACGGGCAAGCGATTGAGTTACCAGAAACATTCGCAGCGAAGTGAGCACTGGATGGTGGTCCATGGCAGCGGCAGGGTCACACTCGATGGCCGCGAGCTTACCGTCCGCACTGGCGAGATCGTCGACGTTCCCGTCGGCGCGGCTCATAGAATAGAGAATCCAGGTGATGAGAGACTGGTCTTTATAGAAATCCAGCGCGGAGCCTATCTTGGCGAAGACGATATAGTTCGCCTGGAGGACGATTTCGGACGGGCGCAGGCTGCCTGATGTGAGATTCCGGGTCGGGATAAACTATTCGCTGATTAGCAGCGTGATGAGTTGGTGGCGCCGCTTTGACACAAACGAAGTGAAGCGCGATTTCGCTCGCCTCCGTAATACAGGATTCTACTAGGACCAGGTATCGTATCCGGCGTTATTTACCTGCCTCATCCTGGCATCGGATTTGGCATATTTAACCGACTTCGCCACCCTTAGAATTTGCAGTAAACGTATACCCCACCAATTGAAATCAATTTCGTACCACTTCAGACCATGTCGAGCCCACGTCGGATACGCGTGATGATTGTTATGCCACCCTTCGCCGAAGGTAAGTATTGCTACCCACCAACTGTTGCGCGAATCTTCATCTGTATCGAACCGTCTTCTACCCCACAAATGAGTTGCAGAATTGACGAGCCACGTCGCTTGCAGTCCCAAAGTCACGCGCAGGAAAACACCCCACATCAGCACGCCCCAGCCGCCAAACGCCAGCAAAGCGATTCCCACAACGATCAGAGGCACAAAATAAAATCGGTCCAACCAGACATACAGCCGATCTTTCAGCAGGTCCGGTGCATAACGCTCGAGTACGGCGCGATCGTGGCGTTGGGCGGTGCCTCTTAAAATCCAGCCGGCATGTGCCCACCAACGGCCATCGCGCGGCGTGTGCGGATCACCTTTACGATCGGTGTGCGCATGATGGATCCGATGGGTAGTGGCCCATTCAATTGGCCCACTTTCCAGCGCCAGCGAGCCACAGATTACCAGGAAGTACTCGACGGCCTTTGGTACTCGGTAACCACGATGCGTTATCAGCCGGTGATAGCCCATACCAATTCCAAGGCTGCCGGCAATCCAGTAGAGCAATGCTGCTGAAACTATCGCCGGCCAGCTCCAGAAAAATAGCGCCGCTATCGCCCCGACGTGAAATAACCCCAGGAAAACCACATTCCCCCAGTTGATCGTCTTATTGTCCCGGGCAAAAACTACCTCATGCTCTTCGGCGTTGTGCAAACAATTCTCCAATCGCTGTCAGCGGTTAGACATCATTTCGAAATTATGGACGTTCAAATTCGGTGATGGCATGTTGCCCTTCCAGACCTATTAACTCGACGCGTCCGTTGGCGAGCATGCGCGCTACTGCAAAGGTTCGTTTGATCGGCTCTCTGCCAGGCATTAGCTCTGCGCGAAAGGTAAGCTGCAGTCCGACGATGGGAGGGCCACCGTTCGGTTCGTCCTTGCCGGCCACTTGGCTAGTGATCCTGCTTTTACACAGGCGCAGGTAAGCTGTGATTTGTCCGATCCGCAATAGCATTCTTATCGTGCGTGACGTGGTCGAAAGGAACGTACTCCTGCTCCGCTTCTGCCTCTTGGCAACCAGGGCGTTTTCTCCTGCTGTAATGGCCTTCTGGTTTCGGTGATCGCACTACTCTGCACCCTGGAAAAAGCAGGCGATCTCACGCGCTCTATTTGCTGACCGGTGAGCCGTTCGATTTCCCGGATGGAAATTTCCTCAGCAGGCGTTACCAGCGTAATAGCGCGCCCTGCTTTTCCGGCCCTGCCGCTGCGCCCGATCCGATGCACATAATCTTCTGGTGCCATGGGCACATCGTAATTGATTACATGTGAGATAGCGGTCACATCAATGCCCCGCGCCGCGATGTCCGTTGCCACCATCACGCGGGTGAGGCCGCACTTGAAATCGCGCAGCGCCGCCTCACGTTGAGGCTGAGTACGGTCGGCATGAATTCGGTTCACGCTGTGGTCCCGGGCCTGCAAAATATGTGACAGCCGTTCGGCACCGCGGCGAGTACGGGTAAAAACAAGCACGCGTTCAAAAGGTTCGCTTTCGTTTTCAAGCAGCTCCAGTAACAGCGCGGTCTTCGATTCAGTAGCCACGGGATAGGCAAGCTGCGAAACTGTTATTGCCGCGCGCCCGCGTTTACTAATCTCGACGACTTTCGGATCTCGCATCGTCGAGCGTGCGATCTTTTCGATGGGAGCAGACATTGTTGCGGAAAAAAGCAGAGTCTGCCTTGCGGTTGGGATACTCGCTAGTATCCTTTGAATGGAGGGCCAGAAACCCATATCGAGCATGCGATCAGCCTCATCAAGCACCAGCACTTCCACGTGAGAGAGATCAACAATCCGGCGCTCCATATGATCGAGCAATCGCCCAGGTGTGGCGACTACCACACCCGCGCCGCGGCGAAGTGCTTGCCGCTGTCGCTCCATAGAAGCACCTCCGATAACCGCGACACAACGAGGACTGTTTCTTAAAGCAAGCTGGCCGTAAGCGCTTTCAGTTTGCAAGGCAAGTTCGCGCGTAGGCGCGAGGATCAAAACACGAGTGCTGAGGACTGACTTTCCGGTCGCCAATCTCTGGATGATGGGAAGGAGGAACGCGGCAGTTTTACCGGTGCCGGTTTCAGCGCAGCCGATAAGATCGGAGCCGCTCAGAACGAGAGGTATCGCCTTTTTCTGTATGGGTGTAGGTTCAGTGTACCCGAGCGATTCGCACGCGCGCACCAATTCGGGCAGGAGTTTGAGTTCAGTAAAATTCATCTTTTCTTTCCGCGCGCTGTCAACATTCAGGCGCGCAATCTTTTGAGAAATGTAAAGGCCCCCGGCGAACCGTTGTGTTGCCGGGGGCGGCTCTACGCTAAAGTGTCGCCGGTATAATCAACTTACCAGCGTGGTGTCCGGTCGCTGCGACTTCCGAAATTTCGTCCACCACCGCCGCGATTACCAGAGTTACCACCGCGATTGCCTCCGCCGAAGCCACGATTCTCACGTGGTTTGGCTTCGTTGACGTTCAGGTTACGACCATTGACCTCTTTTCCATTGAATTGAGCGATAGCCGCCTCCCCTTCTTCTTTACTGGACATTTCGACAAAGCCGAACCCGCGCGATCGCCCTGTGTCGCGGTCTTCCACGACGCTCGCTGATTCGACCGTGCCGGCCTGCGCAAAAAGCTCTTGCAGTTGCTGGCTGTTGGTCTGGAAAGCGAGATTTCCTACGTATAGTTTCATAGACATGTAGATATACCTTTCCCCGATTGGGAATGAAAAGAAGCTGCGAATCGGATTGGCTTCGGTGAAACGGTAGCAGTCGAAGGACCGGGTTCGGATGCTCTAAACGAGCGGCTTCTGAAGTGAAATCAGCCTGCTCTCGAACTATCCAAAACGCCAGCGCCGATGTCTTCTTTGCGCGGGGCGCATCACCGTCGATGCGCGAGAGAAGGATTAACCAGTTACTAGGATGCCCTATTTATATACCAAGTTGCAAGCTCCGGGGCATTGGTTCGGTTTCGATATTGGGAGATAAGGTCGCGGATTGCTTCCCAAGGTGATGTAATTCCTGGCGCGGTTTACTCCATATAGTGCTCATTGAGCCGAGCCCGCAGTCCTGAGGGCACCCTCTTCCAGGGAGCCAATGCAAACTGGCTGAGCATGAAATCGCCGGCATGCAGGCGCGAAACTTCCCATCGTCCTGAATCCTCTTCGAAGAACCAACGATAATATGGGCCATTCGCCCGGCGGCTATAGAACACTTTAGTTCCTACACGGCGCTCAGGGCTTATCGATTTGATGTACAGGCGCAGCCCGTTCATGATTTATTCCTTGTCAGGACACTACTACCATTCATTTGCGGCTAATTGGGTCAAATCGCGATCGCGGTCTTTAGTTCTAACGCTGAAAGGCACGAGCTTCCGGCGCACTTCCTCCAGCGCGATGCTTGTATTCTTTTGTCTTAGCGGATCGAATGCAACCCTGGGATGAGAGCCGTGCAAGAGTTGCTTCGCTCTCAAGGACGCTACCACGATTAGGCGAAACCTGGAATCGGTTGCCGAGGTATTGTTGTCGTCAATAATCTCGCCCGTACCGTTCGCCTTGTTTTCAGTTGTAAGTTTTTCATTCATAGAATGCTTCATCCTCTGCCGCAGCGCTTCGCTGAAGATTTGGTGAAAGAGTAATATGCATCTCGTCATCGCGGTCGTAACGAAGAAAAACTGAGAATACAAAAAAAGCTGCAACACACGCCGTCAACGCTGCCCCTACCGCCAACCATAGGTGCAGTGAACCGCCCTGGAAGTCAATGACGCCAAGTGCATCTCTGAACGTGACGAATCGATAAAATTGCCATACGGCAAGTGTCGCACTCAAAATGGTGATTCCAATCGTGGCTAACACATTAGCCAAACTCTTTCTGGCATAACTCATGTTTTTCTCCCTTAAGTGACGAAGCAAATTGTTCGCGCTGAATGCATTGAGACTGCGAAGCGTACACCCCAACGTGGCCGAACGATAGCGAACACGATGATAGGGGTCGACTTAATGGAGGTTATTGAAGCAGTCATCAGGATTCTTCATGGCCCAAGTCGCGCTTGTAAAAGCAACAGACGGCACAAGGAGGAGGGCGCTACGCGCAAATCCCGATGTCGAGAGTGGTTTTTCTAAAGAACAACCGTCCTGGAGTATACCACAGATGCGGCCTTTCACGACCGCACAGTCGACAATAACCTCACCCTTAACTTACCGGGAGCAAGTCCGCATGAATAGTTTCTTTATTGGACCAAACTAAACTTCAAGGCTAAGCTAGCGAGCTTGCTCGTGAAATGCGTGAGGATGCCGTATGGAAGAACCGGCACGATCGGCGCTCGTTGCCTGGGAAAGGAATTCATAATGCGTGGGACACAGTTACTCATATTGCATTGAGACGAGTGCAAAACAAGCGAGCGCAGGATCGAAAAGTAAAGTCCAGTGTCGTTTTACGAACGCCTTGACCTTGCAATCGCGATTTTCAATTATGTGCCTGGCAACGATTTCAGGTGTTCACTCAAGTGCGAACGATCTGCCAATGCCTGCAGCAGTGGCCCTTCGGGGGTGAACTCGACAACGTTCACCGACCCTACCGGGCACGCGAGACGATAGCGAAAGCGACCAACGTCGATACCTAACAGACCGCACAACATAATTCTTATGGTTGCTTTATGAGAGACGACCAGTACATCTCCGCTGGTATGTTGCTGCCTCATCTCCTCGATGACCTGCAATCCGCGTCGGGCAATCGGAATCGCTAATTCCCCTCCCGTTGGCGCGTGCCATGCCGGATCGGCAAGCCAACTGAGGTAGTCGTCATGATACTTTGCGTTAACCTTCTCCTTCGACTGGCCCTCCCACGCTCCATATTCGATCTCTTTCAGGCCATCCCGAATTTGCATTTCCATTGACAAAGCATTACAGAGAAATTGGGCTGTCGCAATGGTCCGTCTCAAAGGACTCGAGTAAATGGCTGACCAGGGCATGTAACGATACGACTCAGTGAAGGCCTGGGCCATTTCTAAGCCTTCCTGCGTAAGTTCCGGATCCAAACCTGCGCCACAAAACATATCCTCGCGGCTCAATGCCGTTTGTCCGTGCCTAAGGAAGTGAACAGTCAAACTCATTAGCCTTACCTGCCGCGTAATACCATTTAAGAGGCATTTCTTTTGGCCTTCAGCGCGATGATTCGCGATCTTTGCCTCCGGCTAAGAGACGGTAGTGCGGCTGACCACGGGCTCAGCGGTCGTCGGATCTATGACTCGCTTAATCTCAGAAATTTGGTTCGCTGGGAATCCTCCCCTTGATGCGTGTTCGCGGATCATTGCTTCACTCGGAGCGACGTAAACACAATAGAGTTTATCCGCGGTGACGTAACTCTCGATCCATTGAATCTGCGGCCCCATCTCCTGCAACACTTGGCAGGACTTCTGCGCGATTGAACGCAAATCTCCGATGGATAGATTACCCGCCTCCGGGATGTCTCTTTCAATAAGGTATTTGGGCATCGGTTCTTTCTCCCAGAATCAAAAATTCGTTAGGTTCACATCATTAGAACTCACAGGGCTTTGTCGTTGCGTACCAACTACCAATTGAAAGGACCGGAACGACTCTCGACGGCTGATGGCACTTTGAACGCGGGCTCGATTTCGAGAAACAGCGTCGGTGTCCAACCCACATCATCAGAGAGATCGGGATTGTTCACGGCATTATAAACAGCCAGCACATCAACGAATTTACTATCCGCTGCGGCATTCACCAACGTCGCAGAAGCATGAATCGCAGTGCCATTAAGACGGCTGATGAACCGATCGGGAGTGATGCTCTCGTCGACGCGGAAGAAATTGTCTTCAGCAAAAATCGCTGATTCCCTGCCTACACCCCAACTATATTGATAACCCTCGAAGTTCTTAGGCCGGTAATAGTTGTTATAAACGTGGACCTTACCAAAGCGGACGCGCGGCGTGCGCTGGCCAACCCCCTCGAAGAGATTGTGATGTATAGTCACCCGCAACTTTCCCCGGTCCGCGGTGGCGCTATCGGAAGACCCAATGAGCATAACCTTGTCATGACTGAGGAAACGGTTGTAGGAAACAGTCACCAGGTCTGAAGCATTTGTTATGTCCACCTCCCCATCATGCTCCTGAAAAAGCCTGCCGAAATAACTGGGCAACGTGCTGTCCGCAGTATCCCGGTCCTCAAATGTATTGTGATCAATCCAAACGTGATTGCAGTCTCGCAGCGAAATGGAATCATAGGCTGAATTCCAGTTGCCCTGGCTGCCATCCGTGGGATCCCATTGAGGGAAGCAGTCGAAGGTATCCTGAAAGGTAATATTGCGAACGATAATATTGATTCGGCTGTCAGGGACGCCTGAGGTGCCACGAATATCAAACCAGGCGCCGCGGATCACCGCGTTGTTGCCCACACCCACAATGGTGGTATTGGATCCCACTCTGAGCCTGACACGCGCCTGTTGAGCCTGCTGCGAAGCAATGCGGGCACTCTCCAGTGGTCCACTGGGTAGCACTCGTCCCCATACTGCCGGATCGTAGGCCGCAAGATAGGCTTCCAAGGTGTAGCCACTCCGGGCGTAATCGCCACAACTCAATGGCTGATTATTATCATCGACATTAGCGTCGATGGCGCCAGTGACATAAATGATCTTGGGTACATTTGACGGGTTTGATGATGTCGGGGGGTATACTCCATTGTTCAGTGCGGCAACTAATTCCTGCCGGTTGTGTACGGTGTAAACCTGATTGTCTGCGGCGCTCGCACCACCGGTCGTGCCAGGTGAGAAGGAGGCCCAACCATCATTTGCTGGCAATACTTCGCGCCCGAGATCCTGCTGTTCCTTAGCCATTGCACCCACAATGGTGATAAGAACCAGGCACGCCGTCATAAAAAGGATATGCGAAGCTCGCATTCTCTTCCCTCCCATGCTTGTCCGGCAACAGCGCCAAGACCAGATCGAATTGGCGCGAAATGTTAGGCCGGTTTTTAACAACAGTCCACGGTTGAAAGGCCCACAAGTAGAGGCCCCATTAGTAGAAGCGTTGGACAAAGCTCTTACTTCATCAGAAGACAGCTCGGTTAAACTGTCCTGGGCACTACGCAAAAACGACTCGTTTGGAGGCCTGTAGAATACTCGAGATCACCTCAGCCAACAAGTGTGTGGTGTACTAGTTTCAACTCTCTGCGGGTTCCACTGCGCAGCGAAAAACTCAAATTTAGGAACACTACCCAATATGTGAGGAGCTAAGGAGTCCTGATTTTGATTGGATCTTGTTAGGAGCCCAGGCAGTCGCTGAAGGGCCAGACCGCGTGCGCGAAAGTTCTACGCTTTGCCTCAGAAAGGACGCACTCCACAGCCGTCAGCTTTGCCCTTAAAGATCAACAACGTTATGCTTAGTCCGCAGAATTTGATTTGCGCAGAAAACGATTAACTGTATTCTTGTGGCGGTAGAAACACAGGATCTATCGCCTAGGTGCTAATGAGCAACAGCCAACCTCAACCATATTCGCCGGACGCCACCGAACAGCTGGTACGTGCGGCGGCGGATGGCGATACGCGAATGGTGAAAACGCTGCTCACCGCGGGCGCATCCGTAAACGGTAGTAATCATAATGGACAGACGGCGTTGATCCGTGCAGCATTCTTCGGACATGTTGACATCGTTCGGGTATTGCTGGCCGCGGGAGCTGAAACAAAAGCAAAGGATTTGGTCGGCTTAACGGCACTCGATTGGTCCAGAGCACGCGGCTTTCCGGAAATCGCGGAACTACTGAAGGCCGCCCCGGAGCCAGCGAAAAGAACCGAGCCGCCTCGGCCTACTACACCAGCTTCGACTATGACGAGTCCCGGGGCTGAGATACCGACTAAACTTTTGTCTGAGCCAATTCCCGGCAACCCGTTTGCTGCTCCGATATTAAGTGAGCCGGCTCCGCAATCCGATATGGAGGAATGGACTGCTCCGCTGGAGACGAAAGAGTCCGCAGGATGGGCCAAACCGAGCGAACAATTTATTCAAACCGTGGCAGAGCAATACTCTGTTGAGCCGAAAACGTGGAAGCGCTCGGCACCGGCAGATTTCAGCGTTGCCCCTACGCAGCCGCGCGCTGATCCGCCTACCCCGATTGACACTGAAAAGCCCGCTGATCAAAAGAGCACTGCTGCGAACGACATCCTGGCAAAGGTTGAGAGCCGTTCGAATCAGCCACTAAAAGAACCGGCGCAACCGGAGCCGCAAAAGTCTACCACCCAGTCGAGGATGAACGAGCCGGCTAAAGTAGCAACTCCTCCGTCACCTCCGCGAAATATAAGGCAGACGCTGGTATCACCCGCGATAACTGCTCCGGTCAACGTCTATGCGCCGACTGATTTGTTAACAGTAAAGCACTGCCCCAAATGTTTCACAGAGTACAACGCAACCCAGGCGTACTGTGCGCGCGACTCCTCCCGTCTCGTGGACGGGTCTGTCCCGGTAAATATCCACCAAGCGTCACGATCGATGTCTTCGCACAAAGGCAATTCTTTACTCTGGCTGATACTCGGTTTCGGCGCTTTCGCAGGAATCCTTCTGGGGTACTTTATTAATAGCCACTGGGCAGGCCAAACACCACCGCAGCTAGCGACCATTACACAGCCGAAGAGTGCCTCAGCTCCAGAAGTAAAGAACTCGCCAATTGTAGAGGGAATTATCAAGGGTACCGAAGTTACCGTGCCCGAGCCTGAATATCCTGCAGCCGCCCTTCGGCACGGAATCTCCGGAACGATAAAGGTTACCGTGACGGTCAATGGCAAGGGTAAGGTCGTCTCCGCTCGTCCCTCTAAGGGACCAGAGTTGCTTCGCAAAGCGGCCAAGGCGGCGGCACTCAAGGCGGTGTTTGCGCCACGTAAGGAACGGCACAGCCTGGGAACGATAACATACCAGTTCGTAAAGGCTGAGGAGACGGCGCAGAAAACCGAGTCTGAACCAACAACCAGCACACCGGCCGCGGCAGCAAAAAGCCCAACTGTTGAAGGCGATATCAAGGGCAGCGAGATCAGCGTGCCCAATCCGGATTATACGGAGGCGGCTAAGCGCAAATTGGATGCTGGTTCAGTAACGGTAAAGATTGCTGTTAATAAAGAAGGTAAGGTAATTAGCGTACGGGCTCTGAAGGGACCTTCGTCAGTGCGGAAAGCGGCAGCAAAAGCTGCACGTAAAGCGGTGTTCAATGCTCAACCCGCAGCGCGCAGATCCGGCGCAATTACCTACTATTTCGGACCTCTGGGACAATCGTGATGGTGTGGGGAAGGGCGAACAGAATATTTAGCCTCGCCTATTCTTTTCCCTGCTTGGCAAGTCGGCGCAAGCGCTCAGTAACGTTCAGCAGCGATCGACCGTCGTGATAAGCTTCTTTCCACATGCGCGCTTTGATCCGATTAGTTGCGGTCCCATCGCGTTCAACAGTGTCGTAGATCCCACCGAATTCGTGATCGACCTGCTTGTCTTTTATGAATTGCCACTGCATTAGAAAGGCTTTCCAATATTTGTCAGAGTTCCGGCCATACTTTTCATGCATTAGCAGAAGCGAGTTGAGGCCTTCAAACTGCGCCCACCACTCCTTCCGCAAATCTTCAGGTTTACCATAGGTAGTACCTTCACGGTAAAAGCCTCCGTTCTCTTCGTCCCATCCATAGGCTAGCGCGTGGTCCACCAGCAGCTTTGCCATACTTTCGGTCTTCTGCGACTGAAACATCGCACGGTTGGCGGACTCCAGCATGAGGTAAGCAGTTTCAATATCATGACCATATGAATCGTGGTCGGGAAAAGCTCGCCAGTCATTCGTGAAGTAGAGATTCATCGCACCAGGCTCAACACAGATCTTATCGCGAATGATTTCCAGCAATTCGCCCAAACGCTGACGCAGCGTTTGGTTCTGCCATACCTCATAAAGTTGGGTGAATGATTCAAGCAGATGAATGTGCGTGTTCATCGATTTATAGCCAATCGGAAAACCAGCCCCGATTACCTCCTGAATTCGCTCGGAATTGGGCGCCGCCTCTACTACTTTTCCCTCTCGGGTGAGCCATTCGAAATAGCCGCCGTTCCTGCTGTCGTGCGCGTGCTGGTCCATCCAGCGAAAAGAGCGCTGCGCCAACTCGAGGTCACTGGGATCATGCCTGGCCTGATAAGCTGCTGCCGCACCATAAAGACAAAAGCTCATGCCGTAGAGATGTTTTCCGTCACTAAATCGAGGCGAGATCTGTCCTTTGTCGTCCAGTCCCCAGAAGAAGCCGCCATTTCTCTTATCCCACATGACATTGCTTAGGTACTGGACACCATGTTGCACAGCCGGCAAGAACTGCTCCTTCAAGTCGGGACGGCGCATCACTATCTGCGCTGCAAGCCAGGTCATGCGTCCCTGAAAAACCGAAAACTTTCCTTCGCTTTGACCTGCTCGCCAGTCGGGCGTGAAACTGGAATAGAAACCACCATTTTGCTTGTCGATACTCCGCGGGAACCAAACGCCCAGCACGTCTCTACGCAAGATCACGTCCATATCGCCGGCCAGGCTCAAGTAATTTGCTGTGTTAGCCGCTACATAGTTGAAGGGTTTTGAATTCGTGGCAGCTGTCCTGGCTGGTTTCTGGCCTGCGACGTCGGTGACAGCCGTCAATGCCAGCAGCAAGGCAACAAGCATTCGCAACCTCGAGTTACGGCTTTGATTATTTATGCAGACCATAAAGCTGTACTCGACCCCGTTTCAATACTTCTTTAGTAAGTCGAGCATTCTTCGATCCAGCTTGTGACCCTTGAACTCCTCGTATTCGACGTCCTGCCGTTCGCTGTCCATTACGCCAAACGAACCTCGCAAATTCCACATTGAGAAGCCCCAACCTGCTTCCTTCCAGAGCGAAAGACAATCTTCCATCCACGCCAGAGCCACGTCGTGCGGGGTTTTATTGAATACTCCCCATTCACCAACGTGAATCTGAACGCCCTTGTCGATCAGTGGTTTGTATTTATCAATATACTCAGCTTTTAACCGATTTCTGTCCCACATTTTCCCTTGATCATCTTTCAAAGGCCAGGTGGGCAGAGCAAAACTTTCGAACTCATCCTTCGGGACCCAGGTCGCGGTGTAATGACTGACGGCTTTCGGCAAGTAGCCGCGCGTGCTTTGGACCAGGCCCAGATTTATGATTCCCAGGACAGGTGCCTGACCAATGTTCATGCCGTCTGCAAAGATCAATCGGTTGGGATCTTCGTGCCGAATGGCGCCTACCAAGGCGTTCACAATTTCAACATAGCGCTCCTCCAGATAACCCTCGTAAGACCTCATCTTCGGTGGCTCGTTAATAAGATCAAAACTGAGGCGGCGGTTGGGGATACCTTTATAGCGGCGGGCGAATGTTTTCCAATGAAAGACAGCTGCCGCCAGGGCTTTGTCGCGTTCGAGTTTTGTACCGGTAAAGAGGTCCGCGGGCTCGAGTTGTCGCTCGTTGATGCAGTAGCCGGGAATACGATGGAAGTTGAGATTGATGTGAATTCGATATTGAGTGCCGAGGTCGATGGAGCGATCAATCTCCTTTAAGGGTTCCTCACGTACGACGAACCAGTTATCAGTGCTCCCCCAGGCCCAATAAGAGAGTGGCAAACGAGCAAAATCAAACCCCCATTCTGCCATGGTCGCAAAATCGAATTCATCGAACGCTCTGCCGGAATACGGGCGCCCTGGCATCGCAAATCTTCCTTGCAGATTGAAACCGCGCCAGCGAGGAAGGCGGCTGGCAGTAATGTCATCAGCACCGGAAATCTGTATCGACGATCTAGGGCCCTTGGAGGCAAAGACTACATCCGCACCTGCTTTGGCGGCCGCACCGGCGACAGCCAATCCTTTTACAAAAGACCTTCGGTCCATCAATTAATCCTTCTTTAGAAGATTCCGACTGAAAGGTTGAAATGCCGATTACTGATTCAGCGTATGATCGGCGGCAAGAACCAGAAACATGTAATTGCTCGCCCCGCCACCCATCACATATTCTCCTTGCTGCCAAAGGAATGGGAAATTTTTTAACTCTGGTAGATCGGGACGGATTAAGGCTGTGCCGGAGACGACGCCTCCAGGGATGTAGCTCCAATCCGCGCGGTTTATGCCGTAAGCGATTGTCATTGATCGCGCTCCCACACCGGAAGCGAAAGAAGCAGTATTCTCTCCCGGATGGCATCCCAGCACGAAATTTAGGGCGTTGAGCATGTATTCCGGTTTGACCACATCCGGGAATCCGCGATGAAGGAAATATTGTTCAACACCAAAACGTTGAATCTCCCAGCCGGCACCCCAGATAACTGGCTTATATGGGACCCCAAAGGGATTTTCTCGTTGTTGCCGCTCTACCTGAGCTTCATAACCCGCCACCGCCGTTCTGATCTCAGCGATGAATGACTGGTCTTTTAGGAAAGGCCGCACTCGACCCAGGCACCAACCAACCGCACTAATTCGTCGGATGATACTGCCGCGGTTATCCAGCAGTGACTTTTCATATTTTGAATTTCTCGTCGTCAGAAACAACTCCGCAGCTGCAACAACTCGAGCGTCAAAACCTTTCTCAGAATCCCTTTCCTGACCCCAAATGTCCTCAGCGGCTGCGACACACTCGCCTGCGAGTTGTGGGTTGTAGTTCTTCAGAACCCTGCCGGCAATGGCTAGCGCGGCAACACCTTTATATTCATGTTCAGGGTTCCGTTCGGTAAACACCCAGCGATCGTCCGTCATCGCTGAGGCCGTGCCGGTCCGCTGGTTCTCTTTAAGCGATGGGTCGTAAAACAGATTATCGGTGCTGTTGGCCCAGTCTCCCACCAGGACATATTGAGAGAGTGTAGGGACAATCATTCCCCTATAGAATCGACCCAGAGTCCGAAAGCTCCCGAGGATCGTTAGTACCCCGTGCTCAACCTGCTGGAGTAAATCGGGTTGACCATCGGGTTGATGAATCTGGACGTCTCGCTTGCTTTGACTGATGGTAGTCTCATCGTAGTTAACTCCGAAGGTCTCATATGCAGAGGCCAAGATGTAAACTTCGTCGGCTTGAGATTCGATGCGCAGGTCATCGTCACCAGCATCATGCCAACCTCCGCTATTCAAGCCTGGCACGGTTTCACCCGATCTGAATTTCGTAAGCGTAGATGGTCCCTGGAAATAGCCATCGAAATGATTGTGATCGATAGGGGCCATCCTCGCATCGTCGAGGTGACAGGCCCCGTGCCAGACCTTGTATTGCTCCCTCACTCGCATGTGACACATCTGCACCGGCAAAAAATACTCAAGCGTCGGTTGCCATACTCGATCCTGGTAAACATCCGTAGCGATGCGAAACGGTTCAGTTCGAAAATCGCCGTATTTAATTGTGTAGATACCTGGCCGCGTTATGCGACTAAAATCAAAATGAAAATACTTGTACCGGAGGAAAGTTCCCCAGGCTGTCGGTGTTTCGGAAAGCACCTGCTCGGGAGCCCCGGTTTCCGATATTCGATTCAGATGAATCGTGGTGACCTCATTATCTGACTTGTCTATTTCGACAACTGCGACTTTGCTCTGTTTTGGGTGATAGCCAATCTGAGAAACGTGGACTACCGGTTTGTACTTCCAATCGGGAATAGCGCTCGGCAGCACGAGCCAATCGATGGCGCCTTTCGTGACATTTCCCAATGCCAGAGAACGGACAATAAACCATCCGTTGTTGTGCTTGTTTCTCCCATCGAGCAGTTGCAAATCTCCTGTCCGACTCTCGACGATCAAGCGCTGTGCATCGCTCTCGGGAGCTATAGTGAGACGTTTTCCGTTAGCAAATGAAACAGGCTGGAGTTCATGATTCGTGTCCCGCTCCATGGGCCCACCCGGCTGGCGTGGGAATATTCCCGATCCCTTATCCAGATACCACGCTTTTCCGAAGAGTAACGCTGGATACAGTTCCAGATTGAAACCTACTTTGCCAATCCAGGCGGCTGGTAATGGTTGGTCCAAATCTACTAAGATCCGAAAACCGGCTCCCTCGGGGCGCACATGGATTCGATACGAAAGGTTCAGCTCCGGGTAATCGATGGGATTAAAACCTTTGCGGTTCTTGCTCGGATCTGGATACGAGAGCCAGGCGGAGATATCGTTTCCCTGTCGATCAACTATCCGCTTATCCAGTTTTGGAACCGGTTGCCACTGGCCCGGGGTACTTTCCAGCCGGATATCGCCATTGCTAGCCACCCTGGTACCGTTCTGAATAATGCTTACGCCTCCCTGATGGCCCTCCGGATAAAAATCCTGAAAGACCATGACGTCCAAACCAGGTCTTTCGAAGTACTCAAGGTCATTGAGTTTTAGGCTCTGCGGAACAAGGTCCCGCTGCGCCTGTTCGCTCTTGGCCAAATTTTTCGGCTCGCGTTCTTTTGCGTTGCCTGACAATATTCGGAAAGGTCGAGATGACTGTTGCCGCTGCTGATTAGCAAGATCTGAAAACTGCAACCCAGCCAATACGAGAACCAGTACCAGTACGGGCCTGACAAGTGTTAGACCCTTGCTGAACTCTTTTTGAATCCTTCGCGTATCTCGCATAGGCTGTGCTGGAATGAATTTGTGAATAACAATTTACCGTAGTGCGTTACGCATGATACAAGCACAAACCTGGCGCGGCCAAGCGCAAGGCTTTTAACACCAGGTAGGATTCAACTCTACAAAAGTTGTAGGGGCGGCACTCCGTGGCCGCCCCTTCTCGTAGCACGGCGTCTCCGAGCCGGAAGTAAACAAACTTCGGTATAAAGCGCCTCAATACAAAAACCCTGTATAGGGTAAAACTGTGGCCTTGTCACATATCCTGCTTCAACCGGATTCATCGCTATGTAGTGGAGGTTCTCTTGAAGATCCGTGTCGTTTCTAATTATGTGGTCGAAGAACTTCTTCTGCCACAAACTCTTTCTTAGGAACTGGTCCGGCTTCAATTTTGGCCAGCTCTTTAGTTCCACAGTTTCAGGGCGTAGGGCCGCCTTCCATTCCATTAAAGCAGCGAGCAATGGCCGCACTTCTCGCGGATTGGTCCTGGAGATAGCAGTCGGAGGTAGGCACACCAGCTGTGTCTCGACTATTTCACGACTTCGCTTCCAATAGAGTTGAGTTGTGTAGCTTTCGAATCTGCCGAGCAGAATTGGGAGATTGAATTCAGGCTGCCGAACGCCTGCCAAGAGATGCAGATGGTCAGGCATGAGACAAAAGGCCCTCACGCGCATGTGTGCCAATGTTTGATCGCTAAGTAACGATACCAAAACGCTTTTCGCCAGCTTTATATCTGCGAAGAGCGGGCGGCGCAAATCAGTAACCATTGTTATGGCGCAGAGTTTAAAGATGGAGCTGTAGTCATACCCAAGCAACCTGAGAGTGTTGTAACGGCGTGGACAACCGAAAGAAGGAAAAAGAGGCATCGTGAGGAACCTCGCGTAGCTGCATTGTTAAAGCGCCACTCATCTTAGGTTGAGCGACAATGTGGGCGAATGCTGAACCCATAACGCGTTGTTGTCAAAGCGAGAAGTGCTTACATGGGCATCTCTTTCGCTGCAAGATGGGGCGGCCACGGAGTGCCGCCCCTACAGTCTGGGCCAGAAGCACAAATGTGGCCAGCACAGGTCTGCTTGCGAAGGGAGATAGGCAGGTGTTAGCGTTTTGTGCATGTCTCGTTTATCCAGAAAGGGATCCAGGAATGACAAAAGCAAACACCAGACGCGAGTTTCTTGTTACCTCGGCGGCTGCTGGGACAGCGTTGGTTCTAAGCAGTTGTGCCAGGCCTAATAACCCGAGAACAGAAAGGGTGGAAAAGCAAAGTGTCGCCAAAGAAGATGAGAGCGAAAACGGCAGTGAGGTAACCGCCACGGAAGATCTGATGCGGGAACACGGCGTACTCAGACGCGTCTTGTTGGTCTATAGCTCTGCGGCAGTAAAACTTCGTGGCAACCCCACAGCAGTTCCTCCTGACGCGCTACAAAAAACAGCAAAGCTTTTTCGTTCGTTCGGCGAGGAGTATCACGAGAAGAAACTCGAGGAGGCATACATCTTCCCCGCGGTTAAAACAGCCGGCGGCGATGCCGCAACTTATCCCGACATCCTGGTCGTTCAGCACAATCGCGGACGTGAGATTACCGATTACATCATCAATTTAACCGTGGGTACCAAGCTCGATTCTGGCAAGGCGCAGCAATTGGCTGCCGTGCTCGATGCGTTCGTCTTTATGTACCGGAACCATGCCGCCAGAGAGGACACCATAATCTTTCCGGCTTGGAAGGGAACCATGACAGAGCAGCAGCTCGATGAGATGGGCGAAAAATTTGAAGACATCGAAAAAGCGCAGTTCGGGGATGATGGCTTTGAAGATGCTGTCAAACAGATCAGTGAAATCGAGAGCAGTCTAAACCTTACTGATATTTCTCAGTTCACTGCTCCGCCGCCGCCGAAAATTTGAACTAAAGATTCGTGGGAAGCAGCGGGGATGGTGGTTGCACTGAAGGGACCGCCTTCGGGAGCTCGGGAGTGAAATCCTCACCTGGATTAATAAACCGATTTCGTTCAAAATTATATTGCTTGTCATACAACTGCTTGTAGCGACCTGCCGCTGCGAGCAGTTGTTCATGAGTGCCACGTTCCAGAATCTCACCAGCTTCCAGCACTAAAATTTGGTCAGCGCTGCGAATTGTCGAGAGACGATGGGCAATGACAAACGTTGTTCGCCCACGACGCAGCGATTGAAGACCATCCTGTATCAAGGCTTCGCTTTCGCTATCAAGACTCGAGGTGGCTTCGTCCAAAATCAGAATCTTGGGCCTGGCCAAAATTGCCCGGGCGATAGCCACGCGCTGGCGCTGCCCACCGGATAGTTTCACGCCCCGTTCGCCGACGATCGTGTCGTAACCATCCGCAAAACCACTGATAAATTGCTCGCAATGTGCGATGCGACCCGCAGCTTCAATTTCCTCACGAGTGGCGTGCGGGTAGGCGAAAGCAATGTTGTCCGCAATGGTGCCATCAAAGAGAAAATTATCCTGCAACACCACACCCAGCTGGCTGCGGTAGTCCTTCAGGCTAACTGATGCCAAATCGTGGCTATCCACGGTCACTTTGCCGTGCAGCGGACGATTGAAAGCCATTACTAAACTGATTAATGTGCTTTTTCCTGAGCCACTGGAACCGACGAGTGCCGTTGTTGATTCGGCGGGCGCCTGGAATGAAACATTCTTCAAGACAGGGACGTCGGCATTGTACTCAAAACTCACATTCTCAAAACTAATATCCCCGCGAATTTCTTCCAGCGGCTGGTGCCGCGCTTCATCCTGGTCTTCAGTGGCCATACGCTTTATCTCTTGTATGCGGTCGAGACCGGCGAATGCCTCCGTGATCTGGGTGCCGATATTGGCGATTTCGACGAGTGGTGCTGCCACGAGTGCAGTGAAGAAGATGTACATGAAGAAATCGCCGATCGTCATTTGACCTGAGGCGATAGAACGCCCACCGACCACGATCAGAATTACGCCGATGCCGCCAACGATGATTGTTGAAAAAGCAGTGACCCCCGATATTGCCGTCATGGACCGGGCCACATTACGAAACAACCGGTGCGCTCCACGGGCAAAAGTAATTGCCTCCCGTTTTTCAGCCGCGTACGCTTTGACGATGCGGATGCCGCCCAGCGATTCGCCCAAACGTCCGGTCACCTCAGCATTTATTTGGCCGCGTTCCCGAAACAGTGGCCGCAAACGTCTGAAGGCCAGGGCCATACAAATGCCAAAACTTGCCAGAGCCAGAAGCGTAATCAAGGTTAGCTGCCAATTTAAATAGAACAACACAGCGAGCGCTATGATCGCCGTGACCAGCCCCCCAACCAGCTGCACCAGCCCAGTGCCGACAAGGTTCCTTATGCCCTCTGCATCGGTCATTATGCGCGAAATAAGTACGCCGGTCTGCGTCGAGTCGAAATAGCGGACCGGCAGGCGTTCCACATGCGCCTGGACGCTCTTTCGCATCTCCGTGATTGCGCGCTGCGCGGCCACACCTAACACCTGCGAGAGAGCGAAAGAACTAATAGCCTGAACCACGGTGGCGATTCCCGCAGCGATGGCGAGAGGCATTAAGAGCGTGCTTCGGTGCTTAATAATCACTTCGTCAATCAGGTACTTGGAACTGGCCGGCAGGACCAGACCAACCAGCCGGTTCAAGATCATGAGCAGCATGCCCACGGCTAGCCGATATCGATGAGACCAGACGAGATCTCTAGCGTCGCGCCAGGCGCTTGAAAAGTTGAGACGCTTTTTGTTTTCCTCAGCCATACTTCGATTTCGTGCAGATAAACTAAACCCGGTCTATTCTTGTCCGGCATTATCAGTAAGATGGCCCATTAGCGCCAAGGCGTTCTGCGGTGTATTAAAACGAAGCCTGCTGACTGAGGAACAACTGTGAAGAAAGTCAATATTCTCTTGCAGATTGAATTTCTCAGGAGTGCGGATGCAGGCATCCGTTCTAACGACAAACGCCAAATAGCGCGCATTTGAAATCTTCAAAAGTCCCTCAACGAGCTTGCGAAAGATGTCGGGTGCTATATCGAGGGCAGCGCGGCTTGCTTCATGATGTCCCTGCCGGTCAAAACCTAAACCTCTGGCGATGCGCTTGAGGCGCCACAGCCGCAGGGCCTTTGGTCCCTCATATCTCCCCCCACTGAGTGGGATCATCCACAGTTTGCGACCCGATTTCATGTTCGGCCTCTGATAATCATCCTGGGAAGGCCGATACGGATGATCTGGCGCACTGCTGTAGTCAGGCCAGACCCCGGTAAGTCTCGACAACGAGGGAGTGGTCCTGATACCAGGCTCGACAGTAAGGTCATACTTGGCGCCCAATTTATCAATAAGTTCTACCGAATCGTTATTAATCCAATAGTCCCCAAAACGAAACGATTCGCATGGGCGGCCAAAGAAGGACTGAAATGCCTCGAATGAAGATTGAAGGCAATTACTGACCCACTCCTGATTTCCGTAGTCGGCAATCCATGTGCGCGAGGCACCGTCCCAGCGTTGAGCATGCATGTGCAAGCCCAACTCATCGCCCTTTAATTCGAGTTCTTTGAGAATTCGGCCATGGCGCTCTCCAACCCATTTCGCTGAGCCGTAACCGAACGCGATTTGAGGATCCATTCGAAGAAACCAGCAAAAGTGGACCGATGAACCGGTTGCCTGCTCCAGTTTTGGCCGCAAACTGGACATTAGTTTGTACGCCTCTAAAAAGCCCACCCACTCGCTTCGAGCGACAGGATCAAAGTCCTGTTCGTCTGGTTCAACGTCGATGCAGATTATTACGGGAATCTGCTTCATCGGGTGCAACTGTTAATCTCAAATACTAACGACATAAGGCCGGCGTTGCGGGCGAGAAAGCTTGCTGTTCGCTTCCTCGTCATTCTTGAATCGCTCCTTAACTGGATCCCAGATTACCTTTCGCTTCAGTTTCATCGCGATATGATGAATGAGGCAGGCAGAGCAGGATCGGTGAGCTACTTCTGCTGGAGCGATAGGCTGCTTACGCGACCTCACACAGTCCAGCCAATTACCATGATGGTCCTTACTCTCATAAAGATGAACTTCATTTGGTCCGATGACCGACGTCAGGATCTTTGGGTCACTGGCATCCAGGGCCTTGCTTTGCTTCAACTTCGTCACTGGGTCGCTTGCCGTCACGGTTTGGTCGCCACGTGAGACAAATATCCAGCCCGCCGTTCCTTCAAACTTAATACCATTGGGAAAACTGTCACTGACGATCATTCTCACGCCGCCTTCATAAAGAGCTTCGGTCCTGAACTTTCCATGTACGTCCCACAATCCTTTGGTCGGAAATTCTGCCCACCCAGACACTTCAATTGGCCCGCTATACTCCGTTCCCATGGCCCAGTGCGCGCTATCGATGTGATGAGCGCCCCACCCGGTAATCATCCCGGCGCCGAACTGCTCGCAACGCAACCAACCGGGACGGTCGTACCCGCTTTGTGGATGCACACGCTTTTCGGTGTAGAAAACAAAGGGCGTAGAGCCCAACCACATCTCATAATTCAAATTCGAGGGAATGGGCATCTCTGGCTCTTCCTCGCCAGCCGGGTCCACCGGCAAACCAACCTCAACGGTTTTGAGTCGCCCAATACGCCCGTTGCGCACTAATTCGGCAGCATAACGGAACTGCTGTGTCGAGCGTTGCTGACTGCCAATCTGAAAGATCCTTCCGGTCCGCCGGACTACGTTGCTTAGAGCGCGACCCTCGGTGATTGTCAGCGATGCAGGCTTCTGAAGATAAACGTCTTTCCCGGCTTCGACCGCCTGGATCGCGATTAACGCATGCCAATGATCAGGCGTACTAATCACTACAGCATCAATATCCTTATTCCTAAGGAGTTCCCGGTAATCACTATAGATTTTTACGCCGTTATAAGTCTTTCCGGTCTTACTCGCATAGTGATCATTCACGAGCTTCCTGGCATCTTCTGCCCTTCTGCTATCAAGGTCACAAACAGCAACGATTTGGGCGTCATCGTACTTCCAGATACCGGGCAGATCATGGCCGCGCGAGATGCGACCTGTGCCGATAGCTCCAACATTAATCCGATTACCCGGTGCCTTCTTGCCAAGAACCGAGGCCGGAACGATGGTTGGAAATCTGCCCACCAGAATGGAAGAGCTCAGATAGCCGTGAACTGCTCCTTTAATAAACCCTCGACGAGACGTATCTGTGCTGCGTTTGTTTCCCATGGCCATTCCTCAATCAAGAAAGTCCCTAAATGTTGAGTTTCAACCTTTGGGCTTGCTGCTGAGCTTGCAAAGCTAATTCAGTTGCCAAAAAACAGTGTTGCTGGGGCATCGCTGTCTCCGTGCGGTTTAGAATGTCCGAGACCAGTTGTTCTCCATAAGACAGAGCTTGAGTGCTGCAGTCGATATAGCGAGTCGCTTTTTGATCAGTCAGAAACAGATGGTTTCCGCCAGGTCTACCAGCTATATCGATGTTCTTACGAAGCTCGATGTAGCCATCAGTTCCCAGGATTGTCAGCCTCACATCCCCCCACGTTCCGAGTCCATCAGGGGTAAACCAGTCGATACGGACGTATCCCACCCCGCCATCGCCCCGCAAAACTATGTCGCCGAAATCATCGAGCCCCGGGTATTGTGGATGATGTACATTGCCAACTTGAGAAGTGACTACCTGTCCTTGCTTTGAACCAGTAAAGAACAAGAATTGATCAATTTGGTGAGATCCGATATCGCAGATAATGCCGCCATACTTCTCGTGCTCGAAGAACCAGGAGGGCCGCTGTTTAGGGTTCATGCGATGAGGTCCTAAACCAATAGTCTGAATGACTCGCCCGATAGCTCCGGCTTTTACCAGTTCACCGGCCTTAACCGTTGCGCGGTTCTCCAGTCTTTCGCTGTACAAGATGGAGTAGATTCGTTTTGTTTCAGCCTGCACTTGCCGCACTTCCGCCAATTGAGCAAGCGTCGTGATGCCGGGCTTATCCGCCATATAATCCTTGCCGTGGCGCATGACCTTGATTCCTAATGGACCCCGCTCATTAGGGATAGCAGCACTCACTACCAGCTGAATATTGGGGTTATCCAGGATCTCGTTTTCACTGCGCGCGATTTTCGCCTCGGGAAACCTCTTAGAAAAGTTGGCAACCAAATCAGGCTCTCTTGCAAAGAAGGAGACCAACTCACCCCCGCCACGCTGCACAGCTTGCACCTGGCCATAAATGTGGTCGTGATTTATTCCGATTGCAGCGAACTTGATTTTTGTTGGACCACTCGCAGGAGTTTCACGATTCGCAGGCTGCTGGTAGGGTTCGATCAATTTGTTGAAATCCGAGGCAAAACGCTCGTCCGGTAATTCGGGTAATGTGGAGATTGCTGCCCATCCGGCCGCCGAGCCTACCGTAGCCTTGAGGAAATTGCGTCTACCGGTTTTTGTTTTCTTCATAGCTCAATAAAAGAAGACGTGGTTCTGCCTACTCTGTTGAAGAACGCACCTGTCACAGGATTGTTTGAGGCTACAACAAAACCGCAATTATTTGAAGTTCAATCAACTCGACGGGAAGTCGTGGTCTCTCAAAAGAGGAACTTGTGAAAACACCCACTCCGTAGCAGTGGAATGTTTATAGACTTTTGACATCACAAAAAACCAGCGCCGTTCGAAGGAGCGAAACGTTGCTAGATGAATACTTGTCAACTTTAGTTCCGCTCCTTCGAACGGCGCCAGAGGTATTTGCTTGGACCAAACTATAAACATTCGACCCCTAACGGGGTGAACCTGTTCTGCCACTAAAGGGCTCGACAAAGACGCTGGCGAGAGTGCGCTTTCAGGCCAAATCTTGCTCAAACAAAAAGCAAGAACTTACGACATCGCTGGGCAAAGAGCTCGCAGAGACGGCGCAGAGAAAAAGTCAAAGTAGGACACTCACTTTCAAGCTACGGGATTCTCCAAAGTGCCAATGCCTTCAATCGTGATTCTGACCAGGTCACCACTGGCAAGCGTGAAATCGTCGGCTGGCACTATGCCGGTGCCGGTTAACAGGAACGCGCCGCTGGCAAAAGTCAACTCGCGGAAGAGGTAAGCCGCCAGTTCCTCGACACTCCGGCGCATTCGCGCCGTGGAAGTCTCACCGCTGAATACAGTTGTGCCGTCCCGCGTTATAGTCAGCTTAATGGCCCGAGTCATAGGTTGCCCGTCAGCGAGAACAATTGATGGGCCCAGCGCGCAGCTTCCGTCATAAACTTTCGCTTGTGGCAGATACAACGGGTTCTCACCTTCAATCGAGCGCGACGATACATCGTTGCCAATTGTGTAACCCACAATCACCCCGCTCGAAGAGAGCACCAGAGCCAGTTCCGGCTCAGGCACATTCCAGGTTGAATCACGACGAATCCTAATTGGCTGGCCCGGTCCCACAACGCGACTTGGAGAGGCCTTAAAAAATATCTCTGGACGCATGGCTTCGTACACCTGATCGTAAAAATCGCCGCCTTGATTGCTCTCCTCCATGCGCGCAACTTTCGATCGCAAGTAAGTCACGCCGCAAGCCCAAACTTCCTGCCCATCAATTGGGGCCAGCAGGTCGATTTCTTCAGTAATGGGAAATTTCTGACACCGCGACGCTGCCTTCAGAACAGCCTTGATTGGATCCGGCAAGGAAAGCCATGAGGACAAATCCACGAACTCGCTGCCAACACTACTGAGATCGAAATGGGCGCCATCAATATTCAGTCCCACGTGCGGACCCAGTGGACTGACGAACCGAAATAGGTGCAGAGACATAGGCGCTTTTAGACATTTTACCAGAAAGCTCCGGGTAATCCGCGTACAGAAGTTAGTTAGACTTATTGGCCCTCGACTTGCTGCCTCACCCATCACGCATCAGAAACAGTCGGAAACAATACAGCACCTATTGCTGTTTCGTTTTCGAGTGGATGTATTTGTAACAACTATCCAGGCAGATCAGGAGGGAAGCATGAAAGAGCAACAACTGAATGAGCTTTTGTATCAGGCCCTGGAAACTGAATTGGGCGGAGTTCAGGTATACCAGACGGCGCTTCGCTGCGTGCAAAATGATGAGTTGAAAAAGGAATGGCAAGAATATTTCGAGCAGACACAAAATCACGTGAAAATCGTACGGGGAGCGATCGAGGAGTTAGGTCTTGATCCCGAGACTGAAACTCCGGGACGCGAGGTTGTGCGCCATATTGGTGAGTCGTTGGTTGAAGCTATGGAGATGGCTCTGGAGGCCGGAGAACCCGAGGCGGCACAAATCGTTGCAGCTGAATGCGTAGTCCTGGCGGAGACCAAAGATCATCTGAACTGGGAGCTGATAGGACAAGTCGCAGAAAAGGCGAAAGGAGAAACGGCTGAAGTGCTTTCGGAAGCGCACGAAACTGTAGAACCGGAGGAGGACGAGCATCTCTATCATACTCAAGGGTGGACACGCGAATTGTGGTTCAAGTCACTGGGGCTGCCCGCAGTTTTGCCGCCCCCTGAGGAAGTAAAGGACGTCGAAACAGCAATCGGTGCTGCACGGGCAAAACAGGCGCGCGGCAGTATGCTTTAAAGGCGAGAAGTCAGGAGGCAGGAGCAGGAGGCAGGAGCAGAGGTGGCCGAGGTTAGGAGAGGTATATCCCTCCTGCTCCTGCCTCCTGCTCCTGCCTCCTGCTCCTGCCTCCTGTTAAAAAGAAATCACCCAGAATCTAAAGGCTCTGGCTCTCGGCCCGCCTTAGATCCTGGGTGTTCTATCCGCCGCCCTGCGGAAATTAATAACCAGTGTAAGTAGTGCCCGTGTCCGCCGTTATCGGCATCATCGCGGTGGCCTCACCTGTAACCATAGCGGCATACGCTTGTCGATTAGCATCACTCAACAAGACCCCGTCTGAAAGCAGAACGCCATCGCTCAAGAGGACGCCGTCGCCAAGTGTCGTGTTATCACTGAGTAGAACACCATCGCTGAGCAACACGCCAGTTGCGCAGAACCAACCGCCGGAGCCCATGGTCGTACCGTTACTGATGAATACGCCGTTGCCGTTGAAGACATCAGTAGTCAGTTTGGTTGCGTCGGCCAGCAACACGCCATTACTCTCAACCAGACCGTCGCTGAGCAGGACTCCCTGCGCATAAACCTTCTGGTATTTAGATATCAACGCTGAGCCACCGAGGAAGCTCCTGCCAACGACCATTCCCTGGGCCCAAGCGAAACTAAAGTTCGAGGTGCCATAAGAGATGGTAGTCGAGGGCGTCGGCAGACCCACCGTCAAGAGTGCAGTACCTAGCGTAGTGGAGGAAGTTAGAGTCGTTTTAACCACCTTGGCTAGAAAAACAGCGCCATCGATATTGAGTTCACCAGCGCCTTGCTCAAACTCGTTGAAGTTATTGAGTTGCTGAGCCGTATACATGAGAATCATCTTCACCATGTTGGGCGTGAGTTTCGAATTCGCCTGGAACATCAAGGCGGCAGCACCTGCAACCAGAGGAGTGGCCATCGAGGTACCACTGAGCGTCATCTCTTTGCGAGTGGTAGTAATGCTTACTCCCGCGTCGAGACTAGGATTCTGCTGCAGCAGGACTGAGTTCGGCGCCTCGGCAAAGACCAATTTGTTGCCAGGAGCAGCAAGGTCCGGTTTGACCAGATTGTCATAGTGCTTGACGCCGTTGACGTCTGTCCAGTAACTGCGTGTTGGACCACGCGAGCTATAAGTAGCAACAACATCATCGGCACGATTGTCTGTCCCAAAGGTGTTGGTCGCTCCCACGGTTATAACTGAGGGCTCGTTACCAGGCGCATGTATCACACCATAAATCTTCTGGCCAGCGCTGTTCTTTCCGTTGTTTCCCGCGGCAGCCGCGACGACGATTCCAGCGTCAACCAATTTGCGTGCGGCGATACAAACAGGGTCATTCTTGTAGGAGGCTACGGCTGGAATGCCAAGGCTCATATTCGCAACCCGAATGTTGTAGGTGACGCGATTGGTATAGAGCCAATCAAGCGCGCTGAGGACACCGGACACCGCGCCTACGCCCTGTGCATTCAATACGCGGAGATTTATGATCTTCGCCTTCGGCGCTATCCCGATGTACTTACCACTTGACACGACGCCGTTTCCTGCCGCAGCGGAGGCTACGTGAGTACCGTGCCCGTATGGATCATCCGTGCGTGCTTCGCCGGTAAAGTCCATACTCTTCACAATGCGCGAAGTTGTAGTACCCGCTGTGAGAAAGGCTACGTGACTTGGATAGATACCTGAATCAACAATGGCTATGCCAACACCCGCGCCGTCATAGATGCCGGTCGGAGCGTAAGTGCGGGCATTGTCGGCCCCTGTAGTATGGGCAACGTGTCCACCCAAGGCGTGCACTTCGCTATCAATCGAGACAAACTCGACCTCCGGAAAGTTTACTAGCGAGTCTGCAACGCTGGCGGGCAGCTCAACTGCCAGCATATTAAAATTTGCAAAGCGCTTTTTAATTTTCACACCAGAGCTTCTGAGCAACGCGTACAATTCGTTACTCATGTCGCCGTTAAGCTGGATGATCACATTTAATGTGTCGTCACCCGAGCGGCTTAGCAAGCGATCACGAAGATCAGGCGCTACCTTGCTGGGTTTGGCGCCTTCTTGGCCGCCATTATTGTCCGGGGCCGCGCTCGCGCGGTCGTTAAGCATGATGCCGCCGCACAATGACAGTACTACCGAGAGGCATATCATCCAGCTTAAAATCATCGAATATCTTTTTCTTTTCATTACTCGTTACCTGACATTAGGGGATTTTTCAAAATTTGACTTGCCAACTGATGCAAGTCTGGCAGTCAGCTTCTTTTCAAAGCCCGTGCCAGCAGGTAAAAGCCCTAAAGCTCAATATTTTGGGCTATTTTGAGGAATTTGGAAGTTATTGGACAGGTCAGTTTGGCCTGGTTGTGTCAGCCTGATGGCAGGAATCAGTCTTTCTGATGCGTTAGGGAATACCGAGCGGGTGAGAGGACTCCGCTGGGAAAATGGCAACCAAGTGATTCCTGGAATCGAAAAGCCTGTAGGGCAGCAAACTACTGATGCCCCCGGCTTGTCCGGGGGAGTCTCACGTTGGTTGCTACTACAGAGCTGACGAAGCTGCTTTGGATGCCACGGGCTCGGCCCGTGGAGGTTCACGTTTGCTGCTAGCGCCGAACAGATAGCAAGGAACGTGAGCCTCCACCGCGCAAGGCGACGGCATCCTCAAAAGTTGACTGCTCGACGTCTTAGCGGCGAGCGTGAGACTCCCCCGGACAAGCCGGGGGCATCCAGCAGCAGTTTTCTCAGGGTCTCTACCGCCCTGGGTTCTGTAGTGATCGTACAAGAGTCGCGTTGCGTGGGATCGACCCGGCGCTACCGCGCTCGGTTCTGTAGTGCTTGGTGCCCAATACCACCGACTCGTAATGGGCGTGCGATAGCATGCTTCGCTAGCCTCACTTCCCAACTAGTCGGGCTTGCTCGCAATTTTCATCGTCTTCTTAAGAAATTCATTAATATAGTGGACCGTCTGCTCGATCCAGGGATGGAATAGCCAGAACGGGTGAGGCGTATTCGGTATAACCACAATTTCTGACGTGATGCCCAATGCTCTTAATTTTGCGGACATCTCTTCGCGTTGCTGAAACGGTCGGTAGGAGCTGCTGTTTATAAACAGTGTGGGGGCACTAAGATGATTAACGTGGACGATCGGTGAAGCTTCCCGCCAGATCTCTGGCTTCTCCTCATAAGTGCCACCAATGAAACGAGTGTTGGTATCGAATGGTCCCTTCCTTTCTTTCTCAATATTGCCGCGGTCAATAAACGTTGCCGGTCCATCAATATCAACAACTGACTGAACGCTGCTGGAATACGGCGCGTCTTCGCCCTCACATGCAAAATTCACCATACCGTTTGTAGCTCCCAGCAGGGCCACAAGATGTCCACCTGCGGAAGCCCCAATTGCCGCAATCCGGTTCGGATCGATCTTGTATTGAACGGCATTGGCCCGCAGCCAGCGCACCGACCGTTTCAGATCATGTATTGCCGCCGGGTATTTGGCTTCATTGGACAATCGATACTCCACGGTGGCCGCGACATAACCGCGCCTGGCCAGTTCCATCGCGAACGGATTTTCCATGTGGTAATTGCCGGTTATCCATGCTCCGCCATGCACGAGAACCGCAACTGGAAAAGGACCATTTCCTTCCGGTTGGAAAAGATCCAGGTGCATTTCGCGCGTTCCGTAACGAGCGTAGACCAATCCAGGATTTGCTTTTACGCCCGGCGGCAACTCGGTTGAAAGTCGCCTCACAAACGGGTAAGACTTCAGCAACCCGCGCTCCGCCGTCTCCACGGAGAACACAGTGTAATTCGGTGGTAGTGTTGCTGCTTCTTTCAGAGTCGCTGCATCAAGAGGCGGCTCGGTTACACGCTTGTAATCGAACCAGTCGAAGTCTGCGGGTGAGGTGCTTTCGCGCCCGCTGCCGCTTGCGAAGATCCCAATGAACACACCGGTAAAACCACCAGCGACTTCAGAAGACAGATAGCGGGTTTCGACCCCTCCCAAATCTTTATACGGCCCGTCTCCAACAGCATAAGAGAACCTGTAGATCTCCGGGTAGGCACGGACACGCAATCTTACGAGGCCTGCCCCGATGTGCTCAGTGACGGATTCTGTTTGCACGCTGCCGATGGCGTATCTCAAATAGACTGCGCGGCCCAGGTGTTCGCGCTTGATGCCGAATTCGTAGTGATGGCGATCGTTCATCCGCAAGGCCATACCAGCCACTTCACCTTCTCGCTTCGGTTGAAAGTCTATTTGGGTCGTGGCCTCACAATCGAACTCCTTTTGTCTGCGCCCGAGAAACACCGGCGGCACTTCGGGGTCATCTAGCGTAACTGTTGAGCCCTTTAATCGTAACCATCCCGGTCTCTCAACAAGAGAGATACGCTCACTCTCGAGATTACGCACCCAGTTCCACTGCAAGCCCAATTTTGTTTCCGTAAACTGCTCAAAGTCTGTTGTTGACGGCCAGAGATGCTGCGGTAGTGTTTGAGTCTCCATGCGTGGAGTAATCGTGCCATTGCCATTAACAATGGGCCATCCCTCATCGGACCAACGCACCGGAGCCAGAAAAGTTTCACGTCCCAAATGATGATAGAGTCCGCGGCCGTGCGAAAGCCCAGAAAAACTAGCCACCAACTGCCATCGTGGGCTTGGATAAGATCAGCGTGACCGGTGCCCTGTATCGTACTTGCCTTAAAATTCCGGTGCGTCAGGATCGGATTGCCGGGAGCAGCTTCAAAGGGTCCCCTGGGACTGCGGCTACGAGCAATTGTTTCCATATGTCCATACTCCGTTCCTCCTTCGGCGATCATGAGATAATAAAGACCATTGATTTTGTAGAGATGTGGTCCTTCAGGGCTGCTGCCGCCACTTCCCGACCAGAGTGGCTGGACATCGGAGAGTCGCTTACCGGTTTTAATATCAATTTCAGACTGACAGATGCGCGCCGGACAATCTGGAGCTCCGCCGGTTGTTAGATACACTTTGCCGTCGTCATCGAAGAGCAGAGAGGGATCGATACCGCCTTGATCCAACCAGACAGGTTCCGACCACTCGCCCGCCGGGTCCTTTGTATGAACAAAGAAATTCCCACGACCTTCGGACTTGTTGGTGGTCACCAGGTAAAAGGTGCCGTCGTGATAGCGAATGGTTGCAGCCCAGATACCGCCATTGCGTGTGAGCCGCACAAGCGGGAGTTGCGAAGGACGTGACAGGCTGTAACTCAACAACCGCCAATGAATCAAATCTTTGCTATGGTATACGGGAACTCCGGGAAAATACTCAAAACTGGAAGTAACAAGATAGTAATCATCTCCCACGCGACAGATGCTTGGGTCAGGCGCCATTCCCGAAATAACTGGGTTATCAAAGCCAAACGAACTGCCGTTCGTAGTGGATTGTGCCTGAGCTGAATACGGCAGCGGCAGACCACCCAGGAATAGCAGAAACCACATTGCGGCTATATTTTTTGAGGCGCTCCAATGGTCCACGGATTTGCTTGTGTTACTGCTGGCAGGACAAGCCGCAAGCCGCATGGTATCAAGCAGTCATTGTCCCCCTAAGTTTCAGACCATGCCACCCATTTTAATTGGCATTTAAGCTCAGGTGGTTTTTGCGGCTCAGGATATTACCAGCTTTACAAATTTTCCAAGCCAGGAAATTTCCAGTGCTGGTTCAGTTTGGAACCGAGCCAGTTTTTATTAACACCTGGCTTTAGAGACGGTATGAAGACTCTGAGTCTGCCCGGGACCTTTGACGCTGAGGATTTGGACAATTCAAGCTGAGTAAATTTGTCCCGTCGCGACTGAAGATTCTCAGAGTTCTCGGAGTTTTGACACTCTCGATCCGCGGCCAGTCTGTGCTAAGATTTACGCCCCCCGAATCATCCGAAAATTCAACCACCGGCAGAACTGGGGCAGCTAAGTACCGCGCCATTTACGGTGAACGTGGTGACTGTGCCGGAGCCGACCAGCATGCTCCTGTTCAGTACCGGGATAACCGTAGCTTTGTTCGGCTTCCGCCAACGTCGCCGGCACCATCCGTGAGATGTCAGGGAAGTTGATACCAAGTTGGTCGAGCATTGTCTCTAGCGCCTGTTGTCAATTCTCAATCTTGACGCTGGTAATTGCTCTTGCCCAACTCTCCACGGTGGCCCAGAGCTCGATCTCAAAGGTATGGCAACCTGACAACGGCAACGGCACCTATAAAAACCCGGTACTTTTCGCAGACTATTCTGATCCGGACGTAATCAGGGTGGGCGATGATTTCTACCTCATCGCATCGAGTTTCAACAGCGCGCCAGGTCTCCCTATACTGCACTCGCAAGATCTGGTGAATTGGAGCATTCTAGGCCACGTCTTCAGCCGTCAGCCACCATTTGAGGTTTTCAACAAACCGCAGCATGGCAATGGCGCCTGGGCTCCCGCCATTCGTTATCACCAGGGCGAGTTCTATGTTTTTTATCCGGACCCTGACTTTGGAATCTATATGTCCCGGACAAAAAATCCCGCCGGTCCCTGGTCGGAGCCTTTGTTAATTAAGGCCGCAAAGGGCTGGATTGATCCCTGCCCGTTTTGGGATGAGGATGGCCAAGCCTATCTGGTGAACGCGTTTGCCGGCAGCCGGGCCGGAGTGAAAAGCATTCTGGTTATCAGTCGGATAAGTAACGATGGAACAAGACTTCTCGACGAAGGGGTTATCGTCTTTGATGGTCACGACAAGAACCCCACCGTCGAAGGGCCAAAGCTTTATAAACGCAACGGGTTTTATTACATTTTCGCTCCCGCCGGCGGTGTCGAGACGGGGTGGCAATTGGCACTCAGAGCAAAGAACATCTTTGGTCCATATGAACAGAAGATCGTGCTGGCCCAGGGGAAAACCCCGATAAATGGGCCTCATCAAGGCGCTTGGATCGAGACCCAGACTGGCGAATCATGGTTCATTCACTTTCAGGATCGCGGCGCTTACGGACGCGTCGTCCATTTGCAACCTATGAGGTGGTTAAACGATTGGCCTATCATTGGAGTAGATCGTGATGGCGATGGCACCGGTGAACCTGTTTTGATGTACGAAAAGCCAAACGTCGGCCGGAGTTTTCCTCCCATTACGCCTGCCGATTCGGATGAGTTCAATAATGGCCGCGTGGGTTTACAGTGGCAGTGGCAGGCGAACCCTGAAGCAAATTGGGCTTTTCCTTCACCTGGGTATGGCTTTTTACGTCTCTTTAGTGTTGCTCCAGCGGCCGATGCCAGGAATTTCTGGAACCTGCCGAACCTTTTATTGCAAAAATTTCCTGCTCCAGTTTTTACAGTCACCACCAGAGCTACCTTTACGCCACGGAGTGATAATGAGAAAACCGGTCTAATAGTTATGGGTGCTGACTACGCTTACGTCTCTGTCCAAAAAAAGGCGGCTGGTCTATACGCATCTGAGAGTATCTGCAAGGATGCCGACAAGCAAACTGTCGAACGGCAGCTGGGAGAACAACAAATCAAAAGCAACTCTTTCTATTTGCGCGTGAAAGTCACAGAAGGAGCGATCTGCAGTTTCAGTTACAGCCTGGATGGAACCGCATTCTCTCCAGTAGGGGAACCGTTTACCGCACGAAAGGGTAGATGGGTTGGAGCCAAGGTGGGAATCTTCGCGGTCGGCAGTGGAACAACGTACGAAAGAGGTTACGCCGATTTTGATTGGTTCAGGGTTGAATAAGCAATGAGAACAATCCTTATCATTCTACTTATTGGCGCCGTGCCCGACTTTTGTCGCTTTGCCCTTCCGGTGATGGCCCAGGCGAAGCAAACTGCAGGAGAGAGTGACCTTCGGGTCACTATTCGTATTGACGCGGCCGCGAAAAAGGGCGAACTGCGGCCGATGTGGCGTTTCTTCGGCGCGGACGAACCAAACTTCGCTTATATGAAGGACGGCAAAAAACTGCTTTCTGAGATCGGCCAGATTAGTAATAAGACCGCTTACTTTCGTACCCACAACCTGCTGAATACCGGCAACGGCACAGCTGCCCTGAAGTGGGGCAGTACGAACATCTATACGGAAGACCAGCAAGGGCGACCCGTATATGACTGGACAATCGTCGATCGTATCTTCGATACCTACTTGCAGCGCGGCGTGCGACCTTACGCGCAGATCGGTTTTATGCCACAAGCGCTTTCCATTAAGCCTGATCCCTATCAGCACCATTGGACACCAACTGCGAAGTATGACGAGATTTTTACCGGTTGGGCCTATCCACCAAAGGATTATGCCCGGTGGTCCGAACTGGTTTATCAGTGGACGAAACACTGCGTCGCGAAGTATGGTCGCGCCGAGGTTGAACGCTGGTACTGGGAGGTTTGGAACGAACCGAATATCGGTTACTGGCGAGGTACCCCGGAGGAATTTCAAAAGCTGCACGACTTGGCGATTGCTGCGGTGAGACGTGCACTTCCTACAGCCAGAGTAGGAGGTCCTGATGTTGCTGGTACCGGTGGCCGGTTTCTGAAGGACTTCCTGGAACACTGCTTGCGCGGCAAGAACTTTGCTACCGGCAAGACCGGAACTCCACTCGACTTTATTTCCTTCCACGCTAAAGGGGCTCCGAGGTTTATCGACGGTCATGTGCAAATGGGCATTGCCAATCAACTGCGAACTATCGATGCGGGTTTTGAGATTATTGCCTCTTATCCAGAACTAAAAGGCAAACCGATTGTTATCGGTGAATCGGACCCTGACGGTTGTGCTGCCTGCCAGGGACCACAACTCGGTTATCGGAACTCAACCATGTATTCCAGCTATACCGCTGCGAGTTTTGCGCGCGAGTATGAACTAGCGGAGAAACACGAGGTAAATTTGGCAGGTGTATTGACCTGGGCCTTTGAGTTCGAGAATCAACCATATTTTGCCGGCTTCCGTGTGATGGCAACGAATGGTATAGATTTGCCTGTTTTCAACGTGTTTCGTATGTTCAGTCGGATGGGCGGTCGGCGACTCAATGTCGAAAGCGATGGGGCCGTGCCGCTCGACATGCTGCTCAAAGAGGGCGTGCGGCAGCGGCCTGACGTATCCGCGCTAGCGAGCCTGCATCAAGGAAGGCTTTGTGTAATGGTATGGCACTACCACGATGACGATCTGCCTGGACCAGCAGCCGAGATCGAACTAATGCTTAACAATCTCCCGCGGCGGGCCGGCAAAGCGCGTCTCGAAGAATTTCGTATCGACAAGGACCACAGCAACGCCTTTGCTTCCTGGCAGCGAATGGGCGCGCCAGAAAATCCTTCCGCGGAACAATACCGCCTTCTGGAAAAGGCGGGTCAACTTACCTCAATGGGACCTCCGCAACAGATCTCCGTGAAAGAGTCCGCCGCTACGGTTTCCCTGAAACTACCTCGCCAGGCAGTCTCTTTACTTGTTCTGGATTTAAGAAGTGAGACGCCGAACCTGCGCCGCAACCATAAGCAAAACCTCCGGCATATATGAGTCCTGGCGAACGACATCGGCGTCTGATTCCGCTTTGACACCGGGCTAAAGAGACTGTGAAGACTCTGAAGTGAGGTGTTAATAAGATCTTTTTTGACCAGCTACTTCACGCAATCTTTACACGTCGCTTCACGCAATCTTTACATTAAGCACCGATCTTTACTGTTAAGATGTTCGTACAAAAAAGTGATGGAAGTTATTAATAGCATCAACCGCAGCGAGATAAAGGAGAAGCTAATGAAAAAGAGTATGTTCAGGTTCCTTGGCTTGGCCGCCTTGATTACCGCCTTGGTTGCGTTTGCCATTGGTCAGAGTGCCGCGAAGGGATACCGATTCGGCATGCAGGAAAGTGGTCCACATCCGCCGCCACCGCCACCGAATCTGGACCACATGGCGCAGGAGTTGAATTTGTCAGACGCCCAGAAGAGCCAGATAAAAGCCATCCTCGATGCCGTACATTCGACCATGGCCTCTTCCCATACGAAGTTCGCCGACCTCCACAAGCAACTTGAGACCGCGACTGCCAATGGGAACTTTGATGAAGCACAAGTTCGCGCTATAGCTAATCAACAAGCTCAATTGACAGCTGATCTAATGGTTGAACACGAGCGAGCGAAATCAAAGATCTATAACCTGCTCACAGCGGAACAGCGGATTAAGTTTGAGGAGCTACACAAGCACCATGGACCCGGAGGTGAGTTCGGCCCGGGGATGCCACCACCACCTCCCCCGCCGCCTGCGTCGGCACCATCAGGCTAATAGGTAACTGTTCGTGCACAAAAAGGGCCAGCGAGTGGTTTTCTCGCTGACCCTTTTGAACTTGTTCCGAAATACTGCTGAACGAAGAATGGTTTTGATCTGTTATTTGGTCTTTGCCGGGAGCTCCACGATCTCGAACCAGTACCGGCCTAAAGCTTTCATCACCTCCACCAGGGCATCGAAACTGACAGGCTTCGTTATAAAGGAATTCACGCCCAGATCATAGGTGCGATAGATGTCCTCTTCCGCCTTCGATGTGGTCAGCACAATTACCGGAATGGACCACAACTCAGGACTTGACTTGATTTCCTTCAAGGCCTCGCGTCCGTCCTTCTTAGGCATGTTTAAGTCAAGAAGAATTATGCCCGGTCGCGGAGAACTCGCGGCACTCTCATACTTGCCTCGGTGTTGCAAATAATCCATTAGCTCTTCACCGTCCTCAACAAAACGAATGTCGTTGGCCAGTCTGCTCTCCTCGAGCGCGTCGCGCATCATCATGCGATCGTCAACGTCATCGTCCGCTATCAGGATTGTAATGGAGTTAACATGTCTGCTCATCTTTGCCAACCTCTTGCTGATGTTGTTTGAGTGGTAATCTCACAATGAACGTAGAACCCTGTCCGGGCACGCTGGTAGCAGTAATATCACCGCCATGGCGCTCCGCTATCTTACGGCAAACCGCCAGCCCAATGCCCGTACCTTCATATGCGCCGCGCCCGTGCAGACGCTGAAAAACATCAAAAATGCGATCCAGGTACTTCTCTTCAAAACCGATGCCGTTGTCTTCCACCCTTATCTCACAAAACTCGTCATCGGGCGAGCGTTTGCTCTGGTCCAAACCCGGATCTTCCAGCAGACGGCAATTGACTTTTACAATCGGAGATTCACCTTCTCGGTGAAACTTCAAAGCGTTCCCAATCAGGTTCTGAAACAACTGTCGCAACTGCAGTTCATCAGCGTCGATATCGGGCAACTCCCCAACCTCCACACGTCCATGCTTCTGTTCGATGCGCACTTCCAAATCGGAAAGAACGCCATTAACTATCTCGGACAGGTTGACGGGCACGAAGGGCCGCGCCTTAGTAGCCACTCGCGAAAAGGTCAGAAGGTCATTGATCAATATCTGCATTCGCTGTGCGGCACTTTGCATGCGGTCCAGGTAATCGAGGCCTTCAGCAGTCAAAGCTGGACCGCACTTGCCTCTTAACCGGTCGCCGAATGCCTGAATTTTTCGTAAAGGCTCCTGGAGATCATGCGAAGCGACCGAGGCAAAATCTTGTAACTCACGGTTGCTCTGTTCCAGTTTTGCGGTAAAGACCCTTAGTTGCTCCTCGGCTTGTCTTTGTAGCGTAACATCTCGCGAAATTCCTGCAATACCGGTTACCAGCCCGCGTTTGTTCACCATTGGCACCTTGGTGGCGGAGACCCAGCGAAACTGTCCGGTTCCCGTTCTGATTTTTTCGACCTTACCAATCACAGGCTGACGCGTCTTGATAAGTCGTTGCTCATCCGCGTACGCATCCGCGGCATGTTCAGATGTAAAAAAGTCAAAATCGCTCTTTCCGATTGCGTCTTCCGCATCCTCGAGTCCCAGAGTTTTCGCTTGTGCTTCATTAATTCGAATGAAACGAGAGGCGGTGTCTTTGAAGTAAATAGTATCGGGAATACTGTCCATCAACACATGTAGCAGCTCATGTTCGGAAGTGAGAGTTTCGTCCCGTTGCTTGTGTTCAGTAATGTCATGGATCAATACCAATTCCACCGGCTGACCCTCGAAAGTGAATGAGCGCGACGTTGTTTCGACGTCTATGATAGCCCCATCCTTCTTTTGATGTTTCCAGACGGACAATTTCGCATCGGTCTCAGCAACAGCATCCAATCCACTTTTCTGAAGAGAATCGACATAAATATTCTTGACCGTCAAATTCAGGAATTCTGCTTCAGAGTAACCATAATGGTTGATCGCGGCCTCATTAACTGCGAGAAATGATAGTGTCTTGAGATCATAGATCCAGGCCGGATATGGGTTGTTTTGAAATAACAGCCCGTATCGCTGTTGCGAATCTTCAAAGGACCAGGCCGACGCTGTTTTTTCGATCAGATTAGTAATTATGGCCATCATCCCATCAGGCTCACCTTCGCTGTTGAAAAGGGGCGCGCTTGAGATTACTGCCTCTGCAAACGGAGCGCTGTCCTGCTTACGTCTCACCTGAATCCTGATTTGTGGCTCTCCCTGCCCTACTGCCTGCGAGAGATGGGCGTGCTCAAGACACTGATCGCCGGAAAACATTGGCAGTCGTTGGCCCAGAATTTCCTCTTCGCTCCAGCCAAAAATTCGCTCAGCAGCAGGATTCCATACCTTTACTCGGGAATCTGAGTCCAGGGCGAAAATGGGGAGCGGAGAAGCCTGAAAAATAGCGTCGACCTCTCGGTTCCTTTCAACAACTTTCATGCGAGTATCCTCTGTCTAAGAACTCTGATTTGTGAACACTCGGAAAACCTAATCTTCTGGAGCCTGGAAAATGATCGCTGAGGGCACGCGTGAGACGCCGGAAGGCCCTTAAGATACGGGGAAGGGACGACAATCTAAACTGGCTGTGGGTTTTGCCGAGAGCTAGGCTAAAAGCCTCTACGCTTATGAGCTAATCAGAAGTTAAGTCACCGGTGACCTCTGAGGAGGTCTTTTTGGACCCTTTTCGACTGTGGTCCAAGCCAAGACGCTTTATAACATGAGTTGTCAAAGTGTACAACAATTTTTATCCGGACTGGGTCGGGCCCCTTTGAATCCGATTCCTCGCCAGTTTGGCGCCTAAATTTGAGGTCCAGGGTGTTAAAATATGTTGGTACATCTGAACAAAATCGGGTATAGTTCGGGTAGGGCTCTGTCCTGCTCGCGTTTGGATTTACCTTCCTGCCGGCGAGGCATAACCGCCCTTGTTCGAATTCCTTCCGGCACATTGAAACCGCCTTTGCGGGCCCTAATCTCAATCACGCCGCCCTGAACAGTAGATTCCGCGTGATGATCGAGACAAATTTTCAGACACGTGCAGACTTAGTATCGCAAGAGGAGCAGTGAGAATTGATGCGCCCTGAGACGATCAAAGTCCTACTTGTCGATGATGACGAGGACGACTTCGTCCTCACCCGAGACCTGTTGTCGGAGATCAGGGGCAATTCTTTCAGCCTCGATTGGGCGCAGTCTTACGCTGCGGGACTGGAAGCAATTGGCCGGGCGGAACACGATGTCTATTTGCTTGACTATCAGCTAGGTCGCAGGAATGGACTGGATTTGCTGCGCGAAACAGTCGGACACTGCCGAGTTCCCATGATCCTGCTGACCGGTCAAGGAGATCTCGAGGTGGACCTCGAGGCGATGAAAGCGGGAGCAGCCGACTACCTCATCAAAGGACAGATCGATGCCTCGCTGCTGGAACGTTCAATCCGTTATTCCCTCGAACATACCCGGAGTGTGCGCGCTCTGCGAGAGAGCGAGGAACGCTACCAGAGACTGGTTGAACTTTCGCCTGATGCGATCATCGTTCATGTTGAGGGGCGCATTGTCTTTATCAACAGCGCGGGCGTGAAACTGTTGGGAGCTACGAATCGAGCAGAGCTGATTTCTCTGCCCGTCTCAAGATTTGTTCCGCAAAACATACGTCCCGATAACGGAAAACGAGTCGCCAAATTCCAGCCAATCTTCGTCGAGCAGAAACTCCGACGCCTCGATGGGTCCTTATTAGACGCTGAGGTAGCAGTTGTCTCCTTTACGTATCAGGAAGGACCGGCAGTGCAGGTGGTAGCACGTGACATCAGCGCCCGAAAAGAGGCGGAAGAGCGACTACTGCACGAGGCCTTCCACGACCCGTTGACCGATCTGGCAAATCGGGCTCTCTTTTTGGAACACTTGAAACTGGCCGTCGAACGCGCAAAAAGGCCGAAGGGATATCTCTTCGCAGTTCTTTTTCTTGACCTCGATCGATTTAAAAATATTAATGACAGCCTGGGCCATACAATCGGGGATCAACTGCTTCGCGCAGTGGCACGCAGACTCGAAAAGTGTCTGAGACAAATAGATATAGTAGCCCGCTTTGGTGGTGATGAATTTGCTGTGCTACTGGATGGCATTGAAGACTCCAGCGATGCCGTCAGGGTGGCGGAGCGCATCCAAAGGGAGTTGCGCACGCCTCTGAGTCTTGGCGGCCATGAGGTCTTCATATCTGCCAGCATTGGAATTGCGTTGAGCGGGCGCCGTTATGAACACACGGAAGAGATCGTGCGCGACGCGGATACGGCAATGTACCGGGCCAAGGCGCTGGGCAAAGCAAGGCATGAGATCTTCGACACGGAGATGCACGCGCGGGCTGTTGCTGTCTTACAGCTTGAGACGGATCTGCGGCGGGCGATCGAGCGCAAAGAGTTCTGCATCCACTACCAACCGATAGTCTCACTTGCTGATGACAAGTTGCACGGATTCGAAGCGCTGGTGCGTTGGCGTCATCCCGACCGCGGGCTGATTGCCCCTAAAGAGTTTATCGCCGTCGCGGAGGAAACAGGAGCAATTGTTCCTCTCGGTCGCTGGGTCCTGCGCGAAGCTTGCCGCCAAATGTCTCAATGGCAGCAGCGGTTTCCTGTGGCTGAGGGTCTGATTTTGAGCGTAAACATGTCGGGCAAGCAGTTTGCTCAGCCCGACTTGTTCCAACAGGTGCAAAGGATTCTCGGGGAAACCGGATTCAACCCGCGTCGTTTGCAATTAGAGATTACTGAAAGCGCGGTAATTGAAAATACCGCTACGGTCACCGCTATGCTGATGCAACTGCGCAGCCTGGGAATAAAGCTGAGTATGGACGACTTTGGGACCGGATATTCATCGCTCTCTTATCTACACCGGTTCCCAATCGACACCTTAAAGATTGACCGTTCATTTATCAGCAATCAGGCAGAGGCCGGTGAGACTGGCATTGTGCGCACGATAATCATGTTGGCCCGAGACCTGGGCATGAACGTAGTTGCCGAGGGTGTAGAGACTTGCGAGCAATTGAGCTATCTGCGCAGTCTGGATTGTGAACTCGGCCAGGGCTATTATTTCTCGCATCCTGTGAATGTTGCGGAGATTACCAGTCTCCTATCAACACACGCCGAAAGCATCTCGCTTAGAATTGCTCCGGATGAGGTCTTCAGCGGTTAAAACTGGGCCCAGCAGCTTTCACACACGCGTGGTTCTGTGATTCGCGTTGATCTGCCTATTGTTCCTTCTCTTTATCTGTAACTCTAATCCTTACCTCGTCATCATTGCAGCGAATCTCAGGTACATACATCGCCTGGCCCAATACCGGCAAAGCGTGAAAAGCGTCCGGAGCTTCTGCCCTCAGGGAATAACGAATCTCCCAGACACCCTGCGGCAGATGGCTAATGAACATTGCCACTTTACGATCACGCAGTTCCTGATAAACGTAGCTCGCGCGGCCGGTGTAGCTTCCTTCGCTGTTGGCATCGGGATTAAAGGCGTGGGCCAACTTGTCTGGCTGGCTAAGTGAACCACCGCGCGCAAACTTTCGTTCGACCGCACCGGACTTCAATTCTCTGGCTGAAAGCGGTTCACCGCTGCGCAGTTGTATCGCTTCCAACCCTGCCGGTTTCAGATCTTCGAACAGCAAATACTCGTAATTGTTCTTGGCCTCGATGGTAACCACAACTTCAACTCGCTCGCCGCTGGTAATACTCTCCCCGTCAGCCATACTCACGCGATCGTAAACATAACCTTTAAGCAAAGTCGGATGGCCCACGAGTTTGTAGTATTCGCGGCGGACGAAGATCTCGTTGCCGGCGGCTTTGACTGGCTCTTCCAGACTGAAAAAACGCGCCTGGGCTGCAAAATAAAGGCTGCCATTTCCTGCCGTGCGATGAATCCGGATCTCATTTTCGCCGTCGCGCAGGTATTTGTTATCGATAGTAAACTGGCTAGGCGCGCCCAGTGCCTCGGCGGCAGTAAGGTGTTTGCTGACGATTGGATTGCCATTGACCGTCAGGTCATAAGAAACGTCCGCTGTCGCTTCACCTGTTACCCGCAAATAGTCGTTCAGTGCCAGCACTGTAATTGCGGTGTCACGCGTATTGCTCCATTGCGCGCCGCGGCGGTTTTTGATTAGCCAGTTCGTAACCGGCTCGATCAGTCTGTTTTTTGGATCGATGGCCAGCAACGCCCGCAGGGCAAATGACGTGGCTTCAATTCCCCCATCCGACCAGCGATAGTAGATTCCATCTTCCCCCCAATGGGCAGTACCGAGGACCGACTCAGCTGAGGTTTGCGTTCCCCGCTGCACGATCGACGTGTCTGGCGTACGATCCAGCTTTACGCCGTTTTCCAGATTCTCAATGAGTATTTGTGCTTTGTCTCCAAATCTAAGGTTATGAGCGCTCAGCGCCAGCAAGGCGCGGCTGTAGGCATTGAGCTTGTCACGGTGGGTCCAAAGGTTAGTGAAGGCCCGCAATTGAGATTCAGTCACAGGCACGGTTCCGGAACGAAGCTGAGACCGTTCGGCTGACAAAGCATGGAGTAGCCAGGCCTGCATATCATAATTCAACTCTTCCTCCACCAGTTCTGCATCGAGATAGGAGGTGGCCCGTTTTATCACGTCAGGTTTCACTTCAACACCCGCATCACGCGCCAGCGCTAAGCCCCAAAGCACATAGGCGGTCATGAAATGATCCGTAGCGTCCTCTTTCCACCAGCCCCAGCCGCCGTCTCCGTGTTGCATACCATAAATTCGGTCGAGACCGTCATTCACAACCCGGTCAAGCTCTTTCAGATCGTGTTTTCCCTTGGGGTGCGTTTGCCCAGCGGTTTCCGTTTCTATGCCGCCGAAGACTTTCTGCATCGCTGTTTCGGGCGCAAGCCCCAGATCCTTAAGCGTTTTAGCGGTGATGGCGGCCGGTAGAAAGCGGCTCATGGTCTGCTCTACGCAACCGTAAGGGTAATCGATTAGATAAGGCAGCGCGTCAAGCATGGTCACGGCCATGCTGGGGGCCACCTGGACCATCAAATTGGTTGATTCAGGTTTCCGCTCGCTGGGAATTGCGAGCCGTACGGTTACTTCCGCGCCGCGTAACTTGCCGGAGCGGGCAATGAACTTCTCAATACCGTGTTCGTAGGCCGTGAGCTCACGTTCCATGGAGTCGGCTTGATTATCACCGCGGGCTGTCACTTTGAGTTTCACGGGACCAGCCTTATCGACCGTAACTGCCCAATCGACGCGCTGTTCACCATTGCCCGGAACAGTTACCGCCGGCGTTGTTGCCTTCAAAGGCCGGCTGTGGTGCTGCAAACTGCTCACGGTTGCTCCTGCAACATCGAGTGAAGGAGTCACAGTCATGGGCTGGTCATTGTTGTTATTAATGACGGCGGAGATGGTCACTGTATCGCCGGCAACGAAGAAGCGTGGCGCCTCGAGCCGAACAAGCAACGGTTTTTTAGTCCGAGTATCGGCCGAACCAATACCAAATTTATCTCCTGAAGTAATTACGCGTGCCGTAGCAGTCCAACTGGTGAGAGAGTCTGGATATTTGACTTTGATTGTGGCGACGCCGTTTGCGTCGGTTGTGACATCCGGTTGCCAGAAAACTGTCGAGCGAAAGTCGCTCCGTACCTGGACGGCCGGCTCCTGGGCGGGCGGCGGCGCCCCTGCTGTGGCTGGTGCCAGCATGGCAACGCTATCTACTGTCCTGCCATTTATCGGTAAATCAGACACTTGCACTGATTCTTTGGATTTTGCCGCACCAAATTCAGCTTTATACGAGCCTCCCACAGATCCGTCGGAACGCCTCTCGAGCTCCGAAATATTCTGAAGTCTGCTGAAAGATTCGTCCTTGTCCCCTAATGCGGCCTCCCGCAGAACCTTTTCATCAACTAGCTGTTTATCGGCGTCTTCCACCAACTTGCCGTAAACTTTCTGCTGAAACGTACTCTGAATTTGTGATCTCAGGGTGCGCTTGGTGCCAAAGTAGAATTGACGCGGATCTCCCGATGAGTCTTGTTGAATGTAAAACACCGAAGCATCAATCAAGCCCAATGCAATTTCCGCGCTGACGGGTTTACCATCACGATCGCGCGCGGTGACATTGAGAAGGCCTTCTTCCTGCGGTTGGTATTGCGCTCGATCAGGTTTTACTTCCACGTTGAGAAAATGGTCGACCGGTGGAACAATCACCTGTTTCGTATCGAGAAACAGCTGGCGGTTGCTGACCATCGCCGCATTGAGAAATATGTTCGGCACGTGCTGCTCGGCAACTGGAATTTCGATCAACTTCGAAGTGCCGCTAACATGCACCAATTGGTAACTAAAGAGATCATCTCCCTCGATGCTGAACAGCACAAACCGATCCGGTTCGAGCGTAGTGAGCATTACAGGAGCGGTTTGGCCCGCTTGAAAAGTATCTTTGTCGACGATAATTTCCACTCCGCTGTGTCGATAGCCAAGCTCTGTGACCCGACTGGTAGTGACCCAGACAGTGGTCTCAGCCTGGACCAGTGGTCCACCCTTATCCGGACTGGACCACGCAATGCGGTAGTAACCTTCCCGAGTTGGCGCGAAGTTCAGCACTCCATCGCCTGACGCGTCCGTGTTGGCGCTTTGCGTCGAGATGTCTTCGTGGCTGTAGCCGCGAAACTTCAGTCGCCAACCATTGCCGTCTTTTGGCGCAGCGGGAGGAAAAACGCCGCGGCGGTTAGTAATCTCTTCGCGGAGTCGTTTCAGTTCTTCACCCTTAACCTCGCGGCCAGCGGGATCCAGCCAGATTTCGTAGTAGTAGTCACGGGTGACTTTTACCTGACCCGCAACTGGCACAGGTTGGTCGTTGGCGTCCAGCGATTTGAGATTGATCTGGACCCTTTCGCCTGGCCGATAGAGATTATGTTCAGCGCGTGGATAGACATAATAGTGTTGGCGCGTGACGCGAACCGTATTGCTTCCCAAAATTTCACGGCGTGACGCGTCCGTTACGCGTGCTTCGATGAAATATTCCCAATCTTGTCCTCCATCCCTGGGCGTATCGAATGAGAGCGTGGCCTTGCCGCGAGCATCTGTCTTCAAGGTCTCACGTTTAACAATCTGTCCATGCCCGCCGCCGTACTGGTAGCGTTGGGGATTGAGGTCCGTGTAATACCAGGGGTACTCATGCGGCGGCAGCCAATAGTGATAAAAAGGATTCTGGTAAACAACTACTTCCACGCTGGCATCTGAGACTGGTCCACCAAAGTAATAGTCAGCGCTCACTTTTACTTCCACTTTTTCGCCCAGGCGAAAAGTTTTGTTGTGCCCATCTACTTTCGGCGTTTCCACCCCGACTTTAAATTCTGGCAGTTTATATTCCTCTAATCGGAATAAGGCAGCGCTGCCAATATTATGTTCACGTTGCTGGTCATAAAACGTTACCACATAGCGGCCCAGTGGCATTGCTTGAGTGAGTTCCAGCGAACCCCAGGCACTGCCAAACGCATTAAGGGTCACCTTGCCTTCTTTAACCTTGTTGCTGAGCGGATCGTGGATTTCGTATTCGATGATCTGATTGGCAGGTGTGGAATAAGCCGAGTCTTGAAGCTTACGGGCAATAAATTTCCATTGCACGGTTTCCTGCGGACGATAGGCTGGTCGATCAGTAAAGGCATAAATCCTCCAGGGCTGATCGTTGCGTCCATAGCTATAGCTATTGCCAAGACCGAACGCCTGCCTTCCATCAGCTGCGCCGCTGGCAAAGACCTCGTCGTAGTTGTTATCGCTGCTGAGGGCGAAGGTGGCGATGCCGCTCTGATTCGTAGTTTGCGAGATTTCACGCCATACCCACTCGCCGCCATTAGTCCGGTAGCTCTTCTCCCACAGCTTTACGTTCGCATTCGCGACGGGAGCTCCACTGAGAGCATTACAAAAATATACCAACGCTTGCCTGCCGGAAGTCTTTAAGACCAAAGAAACATCCGTCACCAGGACCAGTTCCCGTGCAGTGGCGCCTCCTCCTTGTGCCTGCAGTACATAAGCTCCGGGCATTAACTTTTGTTCCGGGCGCCACATCTCCGCGCCCGGCTGATGTGTGCCATCATCTTTGACCTCTTTGGACCATGTTTTAACCGGTTCACCGCTCAGAATCACTTGTTGCAACCAGCTCCCACTGCTCTGGTCCTTGTTGGTGAAGCGCACGTCACGGGGGAGGTCCACCTGGTAGAGCTTCAAATCAATCCGCTTGATATTGCGCCACGAAAGGTTAAGTTGAATTTCCGAGTCAGGGAGGAAAATATTGGAAGCGTATACGCCGACCACAGCCTTGGTTATCTGTTCGATCTGTTGTTGAGCCTGATCGTAATATCGCGTTTCGCCCTTCTTGAATTCACTGGCGAGGCGGCGAAACAGCTCTAAGGCTTTCGGGTAGTCAGGCTGTTGGCGCCACTCTCCAGTGTCCGTTTGAGTTATCCGGCCGGTCCCAGCCATCCATTCGCCATAGAAGTAGAGTGCATCGTCATACCAGTCGCTGGTCTTTCCGCTCTTGAGCGCGGCTTCCAGCTCATAGGGCACTCGCTGTCGCTGCTCCCACTCGCCAAACATTCGCAATCGGGTAGCCAGATAATAGTGCGCGCGCGCCTGGTCGTTTCTGTCTCGAGCGATCTTGATTGCGTTGTCTAGTATTTCAAGCGGAAGGGCGTTGCCGTAATAGCCACCGTAGTAAGTTTCCATCCAGGGTGGCGCCATGGTTTTCCAAACGAGCTGTAAATAGCGATTGCGGGCATCATCTGAATCGCGTTGGCCGGCCCACCAATCGAAAGCGCCCTGGTAGTGAGGCCACGCTTCATTCCAATTTTGGGCATTGCGTCTGGTCCACCAGAAGTCAGCGAGTGACTCCTGCACTTCAGCACAGATGCGGTTGCGCTCTTCAATGCGCTTTACGTCGCGAATTAAGGAGTCGAGTTTTTCACGTGCCAGATCGAATTTTGTGGTGTCTGCGGTTTCGCTTGCTGCTTCCGCTCGCCAGAGCGTGTCGGCAATCCGAAAGCTAACCCATTGAGCATCATTGGGAGACAGTTGCCAGCCTTCGGCGTGTTGGTATAGATCATGGGACTTGCTAAACGACTTTTCTGCGTAGAGCCTTTCCGCATCAGCTTTCAGTTTTTGATAGTCAGGCTGCTGGGCAAAGGCGGCCGGAGAGAAGATTAGCAGTGTCAGAATGGCAAGTTTTGTCATGGCGTAAAATTTTCTCAGTTGGAAAGAGGAGATTGTCTCGTTCTCTTCTTTGGTGATCGCCTCGGCAGCTGCCGGAAACGACTTTTTCTCTAAAGAAGAACGGTGCTCGCAGGCTGATCTTGCAGTTTAAAAAGATCCGCAGATTACGCCGATTACACAGATTAAAAGGGCTGAAACGCTTCAAGGCTATCAAGACTTGGAATAGTTGCACGGAAGAAGCATTCGCGTTTTGAGCTGATGCTCTGTAGGTATAATTGGTCTTGTATGGTCAACTTGTTAGCTCAATCTGTAAAAGCTTCAGCACTGACGAGCTTCTCTTATTGCATGGCCCTCCCCTTACTCATGAATTGGAAGGTAATTTTGCATGGTGATGAGTCCGCCTGAGAACACGCAACGTTTGATGCCGCGCTTGTTATACACGGATGCTCCGGCCGCAATTGAGTTCCTCTGCAGGGCTTTCGGGTTTGAGGAAACGGCAAGGTTCGCACCCGGTAACAAGGTCATATACTCTGAAATCGCGTTGAACGGAGAAACCCTGTTCGCTGTCGCGTCTTCGCATGAGGGTGCGCAAAGCCCACGAGAGCTTGGTGGCCTCTCAATTCAATTATTCTGTTACGTGGATGACCCTGATGGCCACTGCGCACAAGCGCGGGCTGCAGGCGCAACGATTCTTGGTCCTCCGGCAGACAAGTTCTGGGGCGATCGCTCTTATGACGCTTTAGGTTGTGAAGGTTATCATTGGACGTTCCGCAAGATCGTCAAGAATGTAAGTCTTCCTGACTCGAAACCTAAGTAGATGAAATCCAACCAGCCGCTTGTGCAACATTTCCGTTGCGGGGGTTCTCCAGTAATGTCCCTGCCTGGTCCTCGGATGCCTTTGGCTGGTGCGCGTGAACAGCCACGTTGGATTAGTTAGTCGTCACTCACCAGAAATATCATAATTACTGCAACTGTCCGTGGGATATTGCGCCAGCCATTCATTCAAACTCGCCTTTGGTGATTTATTCGTCGGTATATATGTTGCTATTCAAATCGGTATGAATAAACAGTACTACCGCCGAAGAGCCAACCGGCCCCTGTACAGTCTTTTTCTGCTTACAATAGCTCTTTTTGCAACTGGATACGGTCAGAGCCAAGACCCCAGAACTGAGGGTGAGATTCGCGCTCTGATAAAACAGTCTCGCTCCAAAGAACTTAGAGTTTCTGATGGAGCCAGGCGAGAGTTATCTAAACTTGATGCGAAGGCTATCCCTGCCGTTACAAGAATTTTGAAAAAAGGAAAGCCTTGTGAGCAAGTCGAAGCGGCTAAGTTGATTATTGATCTCGACCCAAAAAATAGGGATGTAGTTCCCGTATTGATTGATCTCGCGACCGGTGGAAACTTACTTTCCTTGTTCAACCTTCAAGAAGAAATGATGTGCCGTCGTGGAGCAAGTTTTCTATTGGCATTCTCTGCTGATGGAATTCGCGCGCTAACTAAGATGTTAAAAGACGGAGATTTATTTGAGCGGCAAAGTGCTATCTTTGCTTTCGATGAGTTAACGGAAACAGCTAGTTATCCAGAAGGCAGTTTGCAAGCCATGAGAGAGGCAATTCCTATTATTGCTGAATCAGGGAAATTGAAGAATGAGGTGATGCAAAATATGTCTAATGAAGTGCTATGGCAGATTGTCAGGCATAGTCCTAAAGAATTAACTGAAATCGCCAAGCGCTATGTTAAGAATAATCACATCAGACAGTCTAATAAACTCAACTAGTATCGCCTCTCCAGAGTTCTCGTAAGAAAGAGTGCGTCGCATATGGTTATGGAATATTAGGCCGGTTGATGTTGACGCGGCACCCGAGCGTGTCTGGGATTGGAAGCATCCTCAGTTTTTAGCAAAATGACGCTGGAGTAACCTTCTTACTCCAAGTTAAACTTGCGCATACGGAGAACTAATGTTGACTCAGGCTGAAAAGGGAAAAGTCTTCCAGGCGCTCCATGCACGGAATCGCGCCTTTATCATTCCGAATCCGTGGGATATTGGAACGGCTCGATTACTGGGCCACCTCGGTTTTGAGGCGCTGGCAACCACCAGCGCCGGCTATGCGTTTTCTGTCGGACAACCGGACAACACGATTGGCCGTGACGGGATGATGAGGCATGTCGCCGACATCGTGTCAGCTACCGAACTGCCGGTGAGCGCCGACCTTGAAAACGGCTTCGGAGATCGCCCCGAAACTGTCGCGGAGACGATCCGACTAGCTGCTGCAACGGGACTTGTCGGCGGCTCTATAGAAGATTCAACGAAGCGACCGGACAATCCGATTTACCCGCTTGAGCTTGCGGTCGAGCGTGTCTATGCTGCCGCTGCCGTGGTGCGGACCCTTCCGTTTTCCTTTACGCTAACAGGCCGCGCGGAGAACTACCTTGTAGGACGGCCAGATCTCAAAGACACGATTGAGCGACTTCAGGCTTATCAGGAGGCAGGGGCAGATGTCCTGTATGCTCCGGGGTTGACAAACAAAGAGGACATAGTTTCAGTGGTTAGTTCTCTTGATCGACCGGTGAATGTTGTTATGGGTTTACAAGGTGTTCAATTGAGCCTGCCAGCGCTATCCGACATCGGAGTCAAACGGGTCAGCGTTGGCAGTGCACTCTCACGAGCCGCGCTGGGTGCTTTCCTTCGCGCGGCGCGGGAGATGCAGACGCACGGCACGTTCACGTTCGCTGATGAGGCTGTGAACTACCAGGAAATTACTGCCATGTTCAAGACATGAGAACTGCTCTCCGTTGCGCTCGCAGGTAGCGTCTAACTACGTTCTATGATGCGGCTGCAATCCCTACAACTCAAACGCGTACCTGTTAACCTGGACGGTAGATGGACTCTCCATTGGCATCGCGAAGTGTGGGAAGGCAGTGTATCGTGTGGAGAGCCATTCGTGATCCTGCTTCTTGTCCATTTTGACACTGAACTACTGTGGGCGAAGTCACTGCCCAGCAAGAACGATTCTCTTGACCTTAAGTTCGACATGTTTCCCACCTCCAAAACCGAACCGCGTTTCCAGTTCATCTTTTCATCCGGGACTGGAGCTTTTATTCAGCAAGTCACGGCTGAATTGGCAGATCGGAAATATAAACCGACAATTAAGGCGCCCAAGATATTAACTACTGGCGTTGTTGTGCCATTCACCAAGGTCGATAATGTGCAACCTCTGGATTTCTCCTTCATGTGCTTTGCGAAAGCTGATGTTGTAGTGAGACGCCATTATGTTTGGGGTTTGAAGCCGCGCTTGCTGGCAGAATTCCGATCACCCTGGCTTAAGATACTTGCCAAAGGGCGAAATGGAACGGTTGCTTTAGAAGCAGCGGCATAGGCAATCCTTGAAGCCCACCTTCGGCGTCGGAATACCGCTGTATAACTTATGAATATACTTTTCTGCAAAAACAGTTTCGCCGGACCGATCAGTGGGGCTGACGAGATCGCCGTTACCTATGCTGTCGAACTGAAGACGGTCGGTCATTCCACCGGGGTGCTGCTCGTGCACCCGCCGGCGAACGGCGACCCTCTGGCTGCCCGGTTGCGCGCAGCCGGGGTGCCGCTGACCACCCTCGCTTCCGCAGCGTTCAGTGCGTCACTGGCCGCCGGACGCAAGCTCGCTATACGCGCAATGCGTGCTTGCGCTCCCGCCAGCCAACTCATCCGCAGCAACTCAAGAAAACTTGTTTTCGATCTCCTGCAGCGCTACCACGATAGTTGCTGCGAGTATTTGACTCGGAACAGGCCAGACGTGCTTCACGTTATGACGCCCGACCCCGGCGCGGTGATGCTCATCCGCGCCGCGCATTCGACCGGAATCCCAGTGGTGTATCAGGAAGTCGGCATCCCTTTCCACCCACCTGGCTTCGAGGAAGTGTACGAGCGCTTCGTCTCCGTGCTGCCGCTCTGCGCGGGAGTAGCAGTCCTCTCTCCTCGTCTGGCGCAAGAGATCTGCCGGACATTGCCGCAACTTACCCCGCCCTGCGTGCTCCCACTCATCTCGCAGGATTTGACTAACGGTTCGACGCCTCGCGGCCTTGCATCGGCATCCCTACGGTTCGGCTTCGCCGCACGGCTCGAACACTTGAAGGGGCCGCTCCAGCTCATTGAAGGCTTTCGCATCGCAAACCGCAGGCGCCCGGACATTGAGTTGAAGATCGCTGGGGATGGGTCGCAGCGACAGCAGATCCTCCTCGCTCTCCGCAAATTCGACCTCGACAAGAAGTGTCATCTTGTCGGTGTTTACACGACCTTGAAGGAGAGAAGTCACTTTATGAGAAGCATTGATGTCTTCGTCCTGCCTTCACTCACGGAAGGCACGCCGAACGCGATCATCGAGGCGATGGCCCATGCAAAGCCAATCGTAGCCACCTGCGTAGGGGGCATCCCTGATGTGGTCGGCGAAGAGGAAGGGATTCTTGTCCCGCCGAACGACGTCAGAGCGTTGGGCGTTGCCATGTCCAGGTTGTCCTCAGACCCGGAATTACGACGGCGGATGGGCCTGGCCGCCCGCAAGAAGTATGAGCAACTCTTCACACCGCGAGTCGTCTTGCCTTTGTTAATGGACTTCTACGAGCGAGTTGTGAACGGCTCTGATGCGACAAACAACGCGAGCCGTCCACGCGAGGAGTTGTGCCACCCCTGGTCGCTGATTTAACTCGTGGTCGTACTATCTCCATGAGGATTCAGTTGCTACTGGACAATTCAAGCTGCAAATCCACTCAGCTTGAATTGTCCAAATCCTCAGCTTCAGAGTTCCAAGGCACTCAGAGTTTTCACCCGGTCGTTTAAAGCCCGTGTTAATGAGAGATAGGGCCATGCTTACTTACCGGGCGAAAGCCCAAGTGTTATTCTCATTCTGAGGACAACATGAATCCGAAGAAGATCGCGGTTTTAATCTTAAAATTTATCGCCCTCACGATCCTATATTTCGTCTGTTTCACAATTGCTTCGGCATTGCTTTTCCCGTCAAATAGTGCTCCCCCGGCCTCTCCTGGGCAGGCAAGCTTTACCCTTGCGGCTCTGGTGGCCGTCTGCTCTTTGAACACGATGGTATTGACCTACATAATCCTCCGTTCCCGTTGGACAAGCTGGCGACTAATCCTCGCGATTTTTTTTATCTCCTACGGCACCATGACTATCATGTCGCAAATAGAGACCGCGGTTTTCGTGACTCGTCTGCCTTCTGGCATGTTGCCTCGCATATTCCTGATGGGAGTTATTGTTACCGGACTATTCTCGCCGCTGGCTGTATTAATTTTGGGTAAACGAAAACGAGACATCATGGGCAATGAAGCCAACTTGAGACTGGTAATGCCACCAGGTGAATGGATTTGGAAGGCAGGCTTAATCGCGATTGCCTATGTAGCCATTTACTTTACGTTTGGATACTTCGTTGCATGGAGAAATGCGGCGGTGCGTGAATACTATGGCGGAACTGATTCCGGCAGCTTCGTCGCTCAAATGCGTAGAGTAATATTGGATACACCCTGGTTGCCTCTCCTGCAAATGCTACGCGCAGTGATGTGGATGGCCATAGCAATACCGGTGATCCGCATGATGAAGGGACAGTGGTGGGAGGCTGGCCTGGCAGTCAGTCTCCTGTTTGGCATTTTGATGAACTCGCAACTGTTATTGCCGAACCCATTTATGCCTGAAGAGGTGCGCATGGCCCACTTGGCAGAGACTGCCAGCTCTAATTTTTTGTTTGGATGGTTAGTAGTTTGGTTATTGTTATTTCGTCATAAGCCGTCTTCCGATTTGTCATACTCGTAAGGCGGGGACTGGAGGTTGATTAGGTTAGCTCTATTTTATTCTATTCACTTCCTTACTCTAGATTTATGAGAGTGGCCGGATCCACGGTTTCTTGCTCAACGTATGAACTTTTGATCTAAGCTCTGAGCGCGGAAAGTTGACAGTGATGATCTCAAGACAATGGAGGGGAATCGCCAAAGCGGAAGAGGCGGACAACTATATTCACCATCTACAGAGTAATACCTTTCCTCAACTATCAGGGATTGATGGATTCATCCGAGCTGAGATCCTGGGCAGATCAACCGACAAGGGGATCGAATTTTTGATAGTGACAACTTGGCAATCTATGGAGGCCATTCGCCAGTTTGCGGGCGAGTTGGCAGAGATCGCTGTCGTGCCTGCAGCGGTTCAGCAGATGATGGTCGAATATGACAAGAGAGTTACTCATTATGATGTAATAGATGCTTACTTTCCCGAACTGAATGGTTAAATATCGGTTTTTCGTAAAGGTTTTGCCTCTGCGATTGTTGCTCTGATCCGGCGTTAGCTTTTTATAGGGAGAAGCGTGGTTGGAGAAAAGCCTGGAACAACGCATCGAAGAGGCCATCCGCGAGGAAATCTCAATAATTCCGTATAATCCAGAATGGCCAAATCTCTACGAGACCGAGGCTGCAATTCTTCGGTACCGACTGCCCGAATCAATCGTCATCAGGATTGAACATTTCGGTAGTACCGCGGTTCTGGGGCTTTCAGCTAAGCCAATAATTGACGTGTTAGTGCAGGTCAGTAGCTTGGAAAAAACCAGAGAGGAGATCGGTTATACTGAAGGTAAGGCCGACTACGTTACTGCCATTACGGACAGGGCCAAGCGCTACTACGGTGCGGCCTGACACCAATCTCATTCAGCAGATGATGCCCATTTTCAAGCACTTGGCAATACTGCTCATGATTGCCATCACCAGTGTCTCGGCACAATCTCCGGGATCAAACGCAAAAGAAAAATCATGTCGCGAACACCCGCGCTTGATCGGCAGTTGTTTTACAGTGCGCGGCAGACTCTCGGTTTACAACGGAGCCCCATCCCTGCGTCTGTGGAAGATAGGTACCAGAAGGATGTTTGGTATTTCAGAACAGCGCTTCTCTATGCCTGGGTACCGTAACATCCCCGCTTATGTGGAAAGCCAAATTAACCAGGATGTCACCCTGTCTGGTGATTTTCTGGTCTGCCCATTTACGCGCCCACATGCTGGAGAAATGCAGCTCGTGTGTATAGAAGCAGGGAAAAATCTGGTTGTTCGCAAGCAAAAGTAAGCGAACGCGTAAACTGTATATAGACCAGCATTCAGATAAGGGTACTCAAATAGAGGGAGATTTTGTTATGCGACATCTAAAGGCGCGCCTGTTTGCCCTGGTACTCATTCTGGTCTTTGCCGGCCTGGTCTATTACAGCTGGTACCAGTTGACTACCGAAGGGAAATACTCATTGAAAATGGCAGCGTTTGGTCCCCTCGGATTGGTGGGTGGGATTTTTCTATTGCTCTTTCCCAGTAAAGGGGCAAAACCCGAAACGACAAAGGATAAAATTATCGTATTGCTTGTGTTTGCGGTCGGAATAGGAGCCGGGCTCTTGAATTGGTATCTGATGGATCCGGGTTTCTTCGGCAGATAACTATAATCAATAACAGCGGGTGGATACCTGTTCAGGTACAAACTGCAGCAGTAGACACTGTGTAAAAACTCCGTGTGCAGGTCAGTTATGCTACCACGCGGTAGCGGTGAGGTTACCTTATAGAGAAAGCGGCGACGGATGAAGTGCGGTAGCGTCGGGTCAACCTCACCGACGTACCACCATGCGGTAGAAGTTGTGAAAGAAATCAGGTCGGTACCACCTCGCGGTAGAAGCTGGGAATAAATTCGAGAATGGATTGCGTCTAAAAAAACCCCCAACGGCAGTTGGGGGAACTTTCAGTCCAGCCTACACCATTGGCCCTACTGCGATTCTCGAATACCCCCAACGGCAGTTGGGGGATTGTTCAGATCCAGCCTCCGAGAGGAATGGCAGCGGCTTGAACTTTGGATTTTTCCAACGGAAATGCCACCCTGAGGGACTTTAGCTAGTGAGTCAAGCTCAACTAGGCTGGATCTGAACCATCCCCCAACTGCTGTTGGGGGTATTTGAGATTTTCAAAATCTTACTGAGTGTAGGCTGGACTGAAAAATCCCCCAACTGCCGTTGGGGGTTTTTGCGACGCAATCCATTCTCGAGTTATTCACAGCTTCTATCGTGTGGTTTGGCCTTCACGGTTGGTAGATTTAAGGAAAGGGGTGGCAGAAAATGGATGCTAACAATAAGAAGCGACAAATGCTTAGGCACTGCCTCGCGACGCTCGCGTACCGCGGGGCGAAAGTACTCAGGGAGGCCCCAGAAGGATTTGCGGAATTTCGCGCAAGCGCAAAGTCACGAAATCCAGGCGAGATTCTCGCGCATCTTGGAGACCTTCTCGACTGGGCGTGGTGTTTGGCGAACGGAAAGCAAGGCGGCAAGAATACCGAACCACTCGACTGGGAGAATGGCGTTGAGCGTTTCTTCGCACTCCTGCGCCGGCTCGACGACTATCTGGCGTCGGGGCAGCCGCTTGGGTCACCCGAGGAGCAGCTCTTCCAGGGTCCTGTCGCAGACTCATTGACCCATGTGGGCCAGCTGGCAATGCTACGTGGCATGGCGGGTGCTCCAGTGCGAGGCGAGAACTATTTCAAGGCAGATATTGTTGTTGGCTGTGTGAGTGCGGAACAGTCAGCGCCCAGGGCGGAGTTCGATTAGTTATTTATCGGAACAAATGATGGTCCAACTATTAATTTAGAGGGTTTACTATGGAGTTTATAAACGAAAAAGTAGAGCGCTTCGCGCACGATCACAGTTCCCCAGAGTCAGACCTGTTTCGTCGCCTGCAGGATGAGACATACGCCACGATGCAATTCCCACAAATGCAGGTCGGGAGAATTGAGGGGCAGTTTCTTAAACTCCTGGTGAGATTGATTGGCGCGCGGCGGATCCTGGAAATTGGAATGTTCACCGGCTACAGCGCCTTAATGATGGCTGAAGGCCTTTCCGACGACGGTCATCTGATTACTTGTGATATCAACCCCAAAGCTGAAGAAATTGCGAGGCGGTACTTCGCTAAGAGTCCTCATGGCCGCAAGATCGAGATCCGCATGGGACCAGCCTTACATACCATACAGGAGCTTACCGGTCCGTTGGACATGGTCTTTATAGATGCGGACAAGCAAAACTATGTTAACTATTACAATGCCTGCCTGCCCCTGCTGCGACCCGGGGGATTAATCGTAGCCGACAACGTGTTGTGGAGTGGTAGAGTGATCCAACCGGAGGACGATGATACGCGCGCGATCGTTGCCTTTGATGAGCGTGTTACATCCGATCCTCGCGTGGAAAACGTCTGTCTGACTGTTCGTGATGGCATTATGCTGGCTTGGAAACGTTTGGAGTAAATCATTGATCTCTCGAAGGGCAACAGTTGCGGCAACACTTGTGCTATCGCTCTTGCCGTTCTACTGTGCAGCTCAGGACCAGAACGACGATTGGCCCCCTCTCAGTTATCTGAAGGCCGACTACAAATCAGTCGCAGTTGTCGCTCACGTGCTCATTCGTCACGCAGAAATTTCCGGGCAGATTCCCGGTTACGAGAATTGGCGAATAACGGCCGAGGTCCTCGAACCTTTCAAGGGTAAACTTTCCAAAGGCGACCTTATAGAGTACTTTCACGGAGCTGAAGCGGGTGTGAAGAAGGAATACTTCACCGGAGAAAAGATCGTTTTCCTACTCACGGACCATGACAACGAACAGAAAGCCCTGAAGTATTCCGTATTGGAGAACTCGACCTTGACGCCTGCGGAACAAGTATTACGAAAATTGAGAATCATCAGAAAGTCTGTCGTAAAGAGACGCCATAGAAGATGAATACAGATGATTACGCAAAGTCACTTATGTTGTCTGGCCATCTTGTTTCTGGCGCTGAGCAATTCGGCCAATGCCCAACAAAGGGGGACCCTGGTCTGGTCCGACGAATTCAATGGTCCTGCCGGCTCACCGATAGATGGCACGAAATGGGTGTTCGACACCGGTGGCGAGGGCTGGGGAAACAAAGAATTGGAGTATTACACCACCTCGCCGAGCAATGCCGCCATGGATGGGGCTGGTAACCTAATGATCACGGCAATCAAGGAAGCCGTACCAACAAACCATCGCTGCTGGTATGGACCATGTCAATACACCTCAGCGCGGATTAAGACCAAGGGCAAGTTTGAACAGAAGTACGGGCGCTTCGAGGCGCGTATCAAGATTCCCTCCGGGCAGGGCCTTTGGCCAGCGTTCTGGCTGTTGGGAAATAACATTGATAGTGTAGGTTGGCCGAATTGCGGTGAAATTGACATCATGGAAAACATCGGCAAGGAGCCCGCAATCGTGCACGCTACCCTCCACGGCCGCGGATTCTCCTCCGCTGGAATTGGCGCCGGTTACAGTCTGTCAACCGGAGCGTTCCGAGAGGACTTTCATACTTTTGCAATAGAATGGCAGCCAAACGTGATCCGCACGTACGTTGATGACAATCTTTACCAGACCCGGACTCCGAAGGATCTTTCATCGGGCGCGGTCTGGGCGTTTGATCATCCGTATTTCATACTCCTGAATGTTGCTGTGGGCGGCGAGTGGCCGGGAAATCCGGACTCGGCTACAGAGTTCCCACAGAAGATGTATGTTGATTACGTACGCGTTTATCGTAACTGAAGACGATCTATCCTGTTGGGGTGAAAGATGTGGTGGCGCGGTTTGATCGCACCGAAAAGACTCTGGACCTATGGATTTGCTTTAAAGAAAAGCGCAGGGCACGTGATAAGTAGAGTAATGTGGCCCATCCTCGAACTACGCATCAGAGGAAAGGTCTGCAGTCTCGAGGAGCGCGCGTGGTGAGCCGTTTCGCCGTATGCAGGGCCTGGTACCAGGTCAAGCCATGAATGTCGCGCATGCTGTACTTTTGATCTTCTCGAAGGGAGCATCTCACCTGACTAAAACACTATGGTCACTTCATTGCAAAATGAAGCGCTTTTGGATTGGAGTTCCAGATGAAAGATGTAGTCATTGGTATTTTGTTTGCTGCTTGCGGGGTAGGCATTCACTTGCTTTTGAAAGACGTCTTTTCGCGGGATGAAAGCAGTAGCGAGTCAAGGAAGTCCAGGATTCGTCTATACCGGTGGGTGTTGGCCTTAGAAGGACTCGGTTGCCTGCCCTGGTTTAGCGCCTTTAAGGAGAAAAAACCGGATGAAATCAGCGAATGGAGCGGGCCTAAGCATTCTCTGGCAGAAGATATCGCCAAAGGCCGTAGCCATATTCAGTCAGATCACGAAATATGGAACCCCCAAGCTAAGATGAAATCGTTTAAAAACCCAGACGTGAATAAAAAATAGATCTGGACGAGCAGGAAACTACCGTTGGTTCGGCAAATCAAAGAATCTGATTGGAAATTATTGCGCCGCTTTCATCGCGTCGCTGTGGAACGTTTCTGTTAGAAAGTGATTGTGGAGGTTAGCCAAACTGTTTCCAGCTATGGTGAGAATCATCACGAGTGCTTCCTTAAACTCTATGAGCTAATCAATAAGCGCAACGAGGAATTGGGACGAATATTTGATAACCCACGAAGATCCGTTGCATTTTTCATGTTGGCCAACATTAAAGATGCCGGCTGCTTAACCGAAGAGGAGTTTTCTCAGTTTAGTGCTGAAACGCGTGAAGCTGTTGAGCTGATTCTGACCTAAAGAATAGTTATTCGGAGATATGAAATGAAGAAATCCAATAAGATCCTTTTGGCGATGGCTAGTCTCTGGCCTTTTGTTTACACGACGCTCTTCTTTGTCTTTATGTTTTCGTCATTCTTTTTTCTTCCTCACAATGGCTCATCCGACGACGGCGTTTTCCCGTATTTATTTATGATCATTTTCCCACTCCACCTTCTCAGCATGCTTTTGATTATGGGTCTGAACATCTTCTACATCGTTAATGTCTTCAAAAATGATCGGGTTGACAAAGATAAGAAGGTGTTGTGGGCCGTAGTCCTGTTTATGGGAAACGTTATTGCGATGCCCATCTATTGGTATCTCTATATTTGGCGCGAAAATCCTGTCCCAATGGCAAGCGAGCCCTTGCCATTGAATCGCGCCGATACCTCTAATTGGGTCAGTGCCACAACGAGTTCTGCCAAAGACCAATATGTGCCACCGGCAGAGCCGCCCAATTGGCGCTAATGCGGCACGATGACGTTGATCGAACTACTGCCACTGGATCCCGCAGAATCAGTAGCAGTCAACGTTATCGTGTAAGTCCGTTCCATGCTGGTCGTGCCCGCGCGCTCGGCCCGCAATCGCACATGATGCGGGTCCACTATCTCCCAATCTACCTCGGTATCGCCGTCGCCAGTTCCGTTTGCGGGTTGGTCGCTGCTGATCGTAATAACCGGTACAAGGTTGCCATTACAGTTGTCTTCAACACCATAGATCAGCGTGATGTCCACCATTTTATGATTCGGTGGCCACAGCACCGGTCTATCAACGGTTAATCCGGTGATCAGCGGCGCCGGATTCGTCACTTGAATATCCACAGCAGCGCTGTTGTTCGCTGCCGGATTGGGATCGGCAGTGGTTGAACTGACGTTTGCCTGGTTCACGAACCTGGTAGCATCAGGTGTATCACAGGGAACTTCGACGGTGAGGACAAACTGTGCCGAAGCCCCAACTGCCAAAGAATTGACGGTGCACTGCACCTCGCCGGAAGCGCCAATGGGCGGAGTAGTGCAAGACCAGCCAGTGGGGACGATCAGAGATTGAAACAGAGTTCCCGGCGGCACGGCAGTTACTAACGAAACGTTCGCAGCAGGCAGGTCATCGTCTCGCGGGAGGAAGTCGGCCACATCATTGTCTGCGTTGTTACGAACTGTAATGGTATATGCAGCCGTGCGACCACTCAGCACCGGATCTGGACCAGCACTAATGGTTGTCGACAGATCAGCTCCCGGTAATTGCAGTGGATCGATGACACCCCAGTACGCGAATTTTTTCTTCAAGGATGTATCGAACAACAGCGGCGCGTTAACCCGTCCCGAAGTAGTCAGCCAGGTATGGTCGTCGGCCTGGCCCCAGAAGGTTATCGAGCTGATCTTTCCCTGTAGCTGCCGAAACGCTTGAAAGAATGTGCGATATCTGTAGCCCTGACTGATCAATCTGTCTACCGGCACATCCGCGTAGTCCACAATCGGACCGGGCAATGAGTTACTGTAAATGCTGACATCAAGTTCGGTGATCTGGTTATCTATACCGAGGCCGGAGAACAAGTTGATGGTGTCGAGGATTGCTTGACCTGACGGGAAGTCCACATTGTTATGCATTTGATGGCCAATCCCGTCGACCGGAACACCACGGCTCTTCAAATCCGCAATGAGGTTGTACAGGAATTGACGCTTGGTTGTATTCGTGGTGTCAAAATCGTTGATATAAAGCTTAGCATTGGGCGCCACCTCGTGTGCTTTGCGGAAGGCCCTTTCAATGTACTCGGGCCCAATGATGTTGAACCACGGACTGCGTCGAAAACCATCCGGTTGACCCGGATCAATCACTTCATTAACTACATCCCAGGCGTACACATCATTGGCAAAATGGGAGAGCACTGCCTGAATATGGTTATCCAGTCGCTGCAAAAGTAGGGCCTTGTTCTCAGGCGTCGGTGTCATAGGATTACCGTTAACATCATTGAACAGCCACGCAGGATTCTGATTGTGCCACACTAAGGTGTGCCCCCGAACCAGCATATTGTTCGCCTTCGCAAAGTTGACCTGTGCGTCGGCAGCGCCGAAGGTAAATGTGCCTTCAGTGCTTTGCAGTGAACTCCACTTCATGTCGTTTTCCGAGGTAATGCTGTTGAAGTGCTTCGTCAGTAGAAATGCATGCTCGCCGGTGAGGTCTCCCTGCCAAACCGCGGCACCAATGGGGAAGTACTGGGCAAGAGTCTGATAGACAGAGGGAATGTCGCGCTCCGCAACAGGTGGCGGGATGTAGGTGATCTGAAAGTCATCGATATAAAACGAAGCAGTTCCACTGTTGGATTCGACATATAGAGTCAACGATGTGTTGGCCAGTACCAGATCATAGGTGAACGCCAGGCGGACCCAATCGTTGGAGGTGACCGTTGTGTTTGGCACTACCGTATGAAAGGTCGCAGGGAATGCGCCAAGATTGCGCTGCAGACTGACTCTCAGCTGGGAAGTAGGTTCTCCCGGCGCCAGCTTCGCCCAGAGCGAAACGCGGTAGCGCGAACCGTTGAACATGACATTGGTCACATTGAAAGCAGGACCACGGAAGGCAGTGGTTCTGCCGCTGGTCAAAAGGCTGTAGGTGCCGCTGTGTTTATCAGCAGATGTCACGGTTAGAATCTCGTCGCCAATACGCGGCGCCCAGCCTTCTCGAGTATTGGATTCAAAGGTCGAAGCCGCGCCTGTGGTATTTGGCGGTGGTCCTGGTGGCGGGGCCAATTGAGAGATACTAAAGCTGTCTATGTAGTATGAAGCAGTAGCACTGGTAGCTTCGACGTACAGCAATAGTCCAGTGTTGTCAGTGGTGTACGAGTACAACCCGTTGAGCGTCACCCAGGCCGCGTCCGTGACGCCGTTGTTAGCACTGGAGACTACTGAATCAAACTGGTTGCTGCCACCGGCGGGTGTCCGTTGCACGGTAACTCTTAACGTTGTAGGCACTTCCCCGGCAACGAGTCGCACCGAAACCGTAACCTGGTAAGTTGCGCCCTTCACCAGTGAGTTGAGAATATTAAGGCTTGGGCCATGAAAGCCTTGAGTTCGACCTGTAGTCTTTAGGCTGCGGAGGCCTGCCTGGGCGGCTTCCGTCGTATTCGTCAAGACCACGCCGCCGCCACGCGGCGTCCAGCCTTGCAGAGTACCGTCTTCAAAATCGTTCTGGATGATCGTCTGGGCCTGGCTTGCAGACGGGTTGAAAAAGAAGATTCCGGCAAAGATGGCAACGATGACGCCACAAATTGTTACCCTAAACAGTTTTTCGCTGGAGACAGTTCCGCTTGGGCAGTGAGACATGCTTTTCACCTTTTTATTCGGAGTTGCCAGTGTTTGTCCGCGGTAGTTTCAGCAACAGCTAGGGAAACAGCCAGGAACCTACTCGGGCCGGCAGCTTGTGGGCCGCTCAACCACCTGGAGTGTCCGGCTATCGCAACCTGTTTTGTTTTGGACCCGAACTAAATAGCATTTTCTTGCTTTGAAGTCAAAAGAATTATCGACGAAGTATTACCTTTCCTTGATCTCAACGGCATTTCCCAATACCCGGAATCGGGCCGAGATTACTGTGGTTGATTTGGCGTCAGCGCCTCCGGTAAAGCCCGGTTGCTTGCCACCGATACTGAGAAGGAACTCTCCTGGTTCGATTATCCTTTTGCCTGAATCATCTATCAGGGACATCTGCACTGGCGAAAGCGCGAAGGAGAGATTCTGCTTTTCACCGGGCTTAAGCGAGAGTCGCTTTATTCCGGCGAGCGATCTGATAGGCACTGGAGCGGAAGCGGTCACATCAGTCACATATAGTTGGACCACTTCATCGCCCGCCCGCGCTCCGCTGTTTTCTACCTCCACATTCACCTGCACTTTGTCTCCCGCTTTAAGGCTTTCGGGACTCAATTTCAAATTACTGTACCTGAAGGTGGTATAACTCAAGCCGAGACCAAAAGGATAAAGTGGTTCGCCCTTGAAATATCGGTAAGTTCGGCCCTGCATACTGTAGGCTTCAAACGGCGGCAACTGGTCCACTGATTTGTAGAACGTGACTGGAAGTCGACCGCCCGGATTGTAATCGCCGAAAAGAACATCCGCGATTGCCGTACCGCCCTCTTCGCCGGGATACCAGGCATCGAGAATAGCCGGCACGTGCTCATTGGCCCAGTTTATGGCCAACGCACTGCCATTAAGCAAAACCAGCACGACTGGTTTGCCCAAAGCCTGAATTTCTCTCAATAGTTCTTCCTGGGGTTTCGGCAGGGCAATGTCAGTCCGGTCACCGCCGCGAAAACCTTCCAGATGGACCTCCATCTCCTCTCCCTCAACCAGCGGTGAAATGCCCAGGAACATGATGACTACTTCGGCCTGTCGGGCCTTATCGAGCGCTTCATCGTGCAGCAATTTGGCGCCACTCGGCGGCACCCAAACCAGTTTTGCCGCAGCATAAGGATTGGCATTCTCGTAGTATTCGAATCGAATATCGTAGGCGTGACCGGCTTCAAGGGAGATTTCCTTGCTGACGGTCTTGGTCCTCCGGTTGGCGAACTCTTCCACCAACAGTTGGCCGTTCACTAATACACGCAATCCGCCGTTACCGGCAGCGCCGAGAATATACTTTCCCGATTCGGGCGCTATCAATTTGCCAGTCCAACGTACAGAAAAGTTATCGGCCGCTACCTGAGATGCCGGACTGAACGCGCCCCAATCAAAGTTTACTTCCTCATCCGTCCTTACGAGCGCCGGTTCGCCCTTCATTTCCCTGTTGTTGAAATATTCTCCTTTCAGGCCCGCCGGCGAACCCTTGCCATTGATCGTCAAGGCAGAAGAAAAGACCGGAGCAGCCGAAACGCCAATTTTGAACATTCCCGGAGAGTAGAGCACATTGGTCTGGGTTGAGACTTTATTCGTGATGCCGGCGAGAGGCGTCACCCTTTTCGACGGTTGTCCAAAGTAATTGCCCAACAGCACTTCGGGTGCATCCGCGTTCGGCCCAATGACCGCAATAGTCTTTAATGACTTCTTCAGAGGCAGCGTTCCTTTTTCATTTTTTAAAAGCACGATCGATTCCCGCGCGGCTTTGAGTGATAGTTCTCTGTGCGCCGGTGAGTCATTCTCCGAAAAGGGAATGCGTGCGTAAGGGACCGTCTCTTCCGGATCAAACATTCCCAGTTTGAATCTTGCGGTCATCAATCGCTTTACAGACGTTTCAATCTGCGCCTCGGTTATCATTCCTTCTTTCACTGCCTGAATCAGAGACGAATATTCCCGGCCACAGGCCAGATCTGTGCCGGCTTTCACAGCGATCGCCGATGCTTCGGGTTCTGATTTGGCAAAATGGTGGCCCTTCCATATATCGCTGATCGCGCCACAATCTGAAACGACATAACCGGCAAATCCCCACTCTCCCCGCAGAATGTCAGACATCAGTCTTTTGTTTGCGCAGCAGGGCTCAGAGTTGGTTCGATTGTAAGCACACATTACTGAGAGTGCCTGACCTTCCACTACTGTTGCGCGAAATGCTGGCAGATAAGTTTCTCTTAGATCGCGCTCGTAAGCTTTGGCATCGAAGCTGTGCCGTTCCGGTTCTGGACCGCTGTGAACTGCATAATGTTTAGGTGTGGCGATCACCTTCAAATAACGCGGGTCATTGCCCTGCAAACCCTTGACGAAGGCGACTCCCAACCGTGCAGTTAGATAGGGGTCCTCGCCATAGGTTTCCTGGCCGCGGCCCCAGCGAGGATCACGAAAAATATTGATATTCGGACTCCAAAAAGTAAGTCCTTCATATCGTGCGCGTTGGTTGTTCCGTACAAATTCGTGGTGCTTTGCGCGCGCCTCGGTCGAAATCACATCGGCTACCTGCGACATTAGATCGGTATCCCAGGTAGCGGCCAGGCCAATTGCCTGGGGAAACACGGTTGCGTAACCGGCCCGCGCCACGCCGTGTAGTGCCTCGTTCCACCATTCGTATTCAGGAATATCGAGTCGTTCAATCGCTCGCGCGCCATTCATCATCTGCGACACTTTCTCTTCCAGCGTCATGCGCGAAACCAAATCATCAACTCGCTTTTCTATAGGCAATGAAGGATCTTTATAGGCGGGTGGAGATGCCTGTCCGCTGCTCTTTGCAGGTGGCGAGATTAGCAAGAAATGGACCAGCAATATTGCTGCGCCGGCAGCGGTGCAACTATAGTGTTTCATCTGTGCTCTCCCGTTCATTGTAAACATTACTCCCGATTCAAGACTTCTCGAGTGTAATTAAATAGAGATCGTTTTCGCGTAACGGCAGATCACGTTGGAAAGCCCCATCGGCGCTAACAGTCACGCGCTCTGAAGTAACTGCATGCCCATCATTCTTCTTTGCGAGTTCTCGCACCTGTTCGCGTGTCAGCGTGGGCGGAGAACCCATCTTGAGATAGTCCGCATAGACATCATTGACCTGATAGCCAACGCTAAAAAGATTCAGTTGATAGGTAGCCCGCGGGAGTCCGGTGATTGATACATGCACGGTACCAACTGCTTTGGCAGGCAAATCTCGTTTGAAAAATTTCTGATCGCTCTCCTTTGTTATTGGCGGCGTAAAATTCCAAAACAGGATCTGTGCACCGTTTGCACTCCGACACGCCCAACTCTCTTCATCGTTTGACTGAAGTTCTTCAGCGCCTAATTTGTGCAGAAACTGATAGGCATAGAAGGCCGGCTTGCGTAGTCCCTGAAAATTAAGAAGGCCGAATCCGCCATGAAACGGAGAGGGTACGGGACCGTTCTCTTCGAAAATGTCCGTGAAGGTCCAATAGGACATCGAATCGGCATAGCCTTCAGTGCCTTTCAGCTTGGAAAGGATATAAGCAGCAGAGATGTAGGAATCATGCACGGGATCACGAGGCGAATAAGACGTGCTCCACTCGGTATAGTGCAGGGGAAGCTTAGGTATGGCTGACGACGCGATCTGCGCACGCACAGTCCGCACGCCGCCAATAATTGTATCCTTGTCGGGAACCAGATAAAGCTGCTGCACACCACTTTCATCGGCGCCAATGCCTTTGACCCCGTAGTCATGAGTAGAAACGAAGTCGAGCGGCACATGTTTCTGATTCGCAAAATTGATCATTTCCGGAATCCATCCATGACCTGCGGTGGCTGGTCCCCCCACACGGTATGCCGGCGAAACCGACTTTATGGCGCGTGTCGTCACTTCATACAACTTGAAGTACTCTGCCTGATCGCCGGACCAGAAGATATTGAGATTTGGTTCATTCCAAATCTCGAAGTACCACCTTTTCAATTCATCTACGCCGTAGCGCATCGTCCAGTGTTGGATCAGTGCCTGTACCAATCGTTCCCACTTTTCGTAATCTTTAGGAGGGCTAATATTGCCTTTCCACCAAAAGATTGTCTTTTCACCGCTGGCCAACGCTTGCGGCATAAAACTCAGTTCCACGAAAGGCCTCATGCCAGCGCTCAAAATCGCATCGTAGAGAGCGTCAACATATTGGAAGTTGTAGATCGGCCGGCCCTGCTTGTCTTCACTGTAAACGCCAAGCTCGTCCTGCAGTAAGCCATGAAAGCGAATGTATTTGAAGCCACATTCTCGATGCACAATGGAAAGATCACGTAGCCAACCGGCGCGCAGTCCCTCCGCTGCTCGACCCGCGCCCACCACCTCAAGAAAGAAAGTATTGTGTTTTCCCTTAACGCGTGAATAGTTGACGGCAATCATTCGCCGGTTCTGGGCCGCAGCCATGCTCTGCTCATTAATGCTTGCTGAACTCAAGAGGATTGCGCATGAAGCGACAAACACCCGATAAGGGCAGGGGCGTTTCATAGGACCAGCGCTCAAGGTTTGGTAATCGAGGCCGCTTGAACAACGGCGGTAAAAGCCGGTTTGGGCTGCCCGCCGCGATCGAAGAGCAAGGGATAACTGGTTCTCCCTCTAACGGGCCAGTTGTTCAGCCAGGACGCGGCATCAGTGACGCCCCAGAACGTTACCCGATCAACTACGTTGCGCTGTTTGACAAAGACTGAGAACAAGTCTGCATAGCGCTTAGCCAACGCCTGCTGCAATGCGTCTGGAAGACCCTTCGCATAGGGATTCAGCTTGGCTTGCAGTTCGACATTGAGAGTGATGTCAGCACCTCGATTCCGTGTGGCGGGTGGTAACACGTCTATGTCGAGTTCGGTGATATTGACTTTGATCCCCAGCGCGGCAAACGCAGCAATCGTGGCATCCTCTTGTTCGACCGTGGGCCAGTCCATTTTGTCATGACCTTGCAAACCGATGGCTGCGACAGGTAGACCCTGGGATTTCAGTTTCTTAATCAGCGCGAGGGCGCCGTTGCGCTTTGGTTCGTTCTCCAGAGAATAGTCGTTGTAATACAACTCAGCTTTCGGATCTGCTTCGTGGGCGAACTGGAATGCCTTCGCCAGGTAATCTTCGCCAATGATTTTCAGCCAGGGCGATTGTCGCATTGTGCCATCTTCATTTAGCGCTTCATTGACGACATCCCAGCCCTTGATGCGTCCCTTATAACGTCCCACAACCGTCAGGATGTGTTCGCGCATACGTTTCAACAGAGTGTCCCGATCGAGCGTGTTACCGTTGGCGCTCTGAAAAACCCAGGCTGGGGTCTGGTTATGCCAGATGAGCGTATGACCAACAATGAACATGTGATACTTCTCGCCGAATTCAACGTAACGATCCGGCGCTGCGAAGTCATAACTGTCCGGCTTCGGATGAACCGCTTCCCACTTGAGGACATTCTCTGGCGTGATGCTATTGAAATGTGTCTTGATAATACCCACACTAAGTGGATCTTCCTCCGAGAACTGTTGCTGGTTCAGGGCCGCGCCGATAAGAAAATAGCCCTTAAACGTGTCCTTGAGTACTGGTTGTGTAGAAGAAGTTGTCAAAACCGTGGCCAAAAAGATAATCACGGGAAATAGACACACCTTAAACATAGGTTCGAATGACCGTTCCTTATGGAGTTACTGAGACCTCGGTTTGAGCTGCATACTTCTTGCGGCGCTCGACGAGTTCGTCCTGGATGCGGAGGTTGAGCTTCTTGCCGATAGGGTAGATCGCCAAACAACCAAGGCCAAAGACCAGCGCGATCGCGGGGTAGATGCTCGCCCCAAGCCGTATCCCCAGCAGTGCGTGTTCGGTTTGCGCGACATTCGGAACGTAACCGTAGGCGTTGATCACCCAGGCGCTAAGTGCCCCACCCAGGCTTAGGCCCGCCTTCAGGGCAAAGAGGATGCCCGCGTACATAAAGCCGGTAGCGCGGCGAGACGTTTGCCATTCCGAGTAGTCGGCCACATCGGCAATCATTACCCATAGCAGCGGAATGGTTGGTCCCCAGCCAATGGCCCAGAGAACACTCAGTCCGAACATTAGGCTGATAGATGTCGGACCGACGAAGAAAACCAAAGCGGTAGCAATAGTCGTAACCGACATCCCCACAATGAACACTGCTTTCTTACCGAAACGGTCTGCGAGGGGCTTGGAAAAAATGATCCCGATGATTTGAATCAGACTGCCTATTACGAAAAACAAGCTGAGGCCAACAGCAGCGGCATTGGATCCATCGGGATTCACCAGCAGACCAAGCGAATTCAATACAGACTGCCAGCCCGTCGCCGAGCCGGCGGTGCCTGCGAGGCCGACCTTGTCCAGGAAGGCCCTGAGCTGCTGCGGATCAAGGTAGTAAGCGAAGAAGTAGTTCGAAGAACTGCCGCGTACCACGAGCATCGTGAAGATCAACAGCGTGAGAATAAACATCACGATCCATGGGCCGCAGCTGAAAACGTTCTTCAGGTCGACTCGTAGGGAAGATTTTTGCCCCGGGAGCGGTTGCACTCGTTCGCGCGTACTGGCGAAAGTGATCAGGTTCAGAACAATGATAATCGCGCCAAAGATGGCCATGGTGGTGGCCCAGCCCTTGGCGGAGTCGCCTTTGCCGAGCTTGGCCACGAGTGGCAGCGGCAGCGCCTGGATGATGAACTGTCCGATCAGGGCTCCCACAAATCGATAACTGGCGATGCTGCTGCGTTCGCTGACATCCGGGGTCATCACGCCCATCAAGGCTGAATACGGTGTGTTGTTGGCGGAATAGAGCATCATCACCAGCGTGTAGGTGATATAGGCGTAAATCAGCTTACCGCTGGGCCCGATATCCGGCGTCACGTATACCAGCCAGAAGACCAGCCCAAACGGGAGCGCGGTGAACAGAACCCAGGGGCGGAACTTGCCCCAGCGGGTTTGCGTGCGGTCCGATAATGCACCGATGACCGGATCAAAAACAGCGTCCGCGAGCCGGAGCACGAGGAACATCGAGCCGACCGCCACCGCCGAAAGCCCCGCCGTGTCTGTGTAAAAACGGGTCTGGTAGAGGATCATCGACTGGAAAAAGAAGTTGGTCGCGACATCGCCGAGGCTATAACCAATCTTCTCTTTTACGGAGAGTCTTGCGCTGCTGTCAGTCATGCATTGTCCTCGTAAGCTTCGGAATCGTTCAGCGGTCCAACGGAGTTTGGACGTTCGCGGCTGTTTCTGATGAACTTAGAGCAATCAGGGGCTGCGCGAAAACGCTTACCAATGGCTACCTCTGCCGCGTCTTTGGTGCTTCTTCAATACTACCGCTCTTATTGGTCCACCTGCAGAATCACCTTCTGCAGATCGCTATCGCGGGATGTATTTCCGATCAGGACTTCAAACTGGCCCGGCTCGACAACGCACCTCATGTTGATGTCGTAAAACGCAAGCAACTCCGGGGTGATATCCAGAGTAACGGTTCTGGTTTCGCCGGGTTGCAAAAGGATTTTTTGGAACCCTTTCAATTCCTTTACCGGACGGGTAACGGAACTTACCAGGTCACGAATGTACATTTGTACTACTTCCGTCCCGGCGCGCTTTCCGGTGTTTGTCACGTCAACCAGAACGCGCGTTGCGCCCTCGCGTCTTATTTTCTTCTTTGCCAGGCGAATATTTTTCAGTTCGAAAGTGGTGTAACTTAAGCCATAGCCGAAGGGATAAAGCGGTGTTACATCATCAAACAAGTAGCCACGGCGTGCGGAAGGCTTGTAATTGTAGAAGGCCGGCAGATGGCCGGCGGATCGAGGTATGGTGATGGGCAATTTTCCGCCAGGATTCACGTCACCGAACAGAACATCAGCAACGGCATGACCGGTTTCCTGGCCGAGGTACCAACATTCCAGAATTGCCGGCGCGACTTGCTGGGCGCCATTAATTGACAGCGGCCTGCCATTAAAAAGAAGAACTATGACGGGCTTTCCGGTTGCCATCATGGCCTTGAGGAGCTCTTCCTGTCTGCCGATGAGATCAAGGCTAGTGCGGTCGCCCATGTGTTTCAAGGACCAAGCCTCGCGTGAGGTCTGCTCGTTGCCCCCGATAGCCAGAACAATTACCTCAGCCTGTTTAGCGACTTTCACGGCCTGCGCGATCTGTTTGCGATCCTCCTGTTCATTGCTGGGTATGACTTCATCCTGGTTCCACGAGCCACCAATTGTGATCTTACAGCCTTCGCTGTAGAGCACTTTCGCGCGCTCGCCGACTTTCGCCTTGATGCCATCGAGCACCGTGACATTATAGCGGGGCACTCCGCTGTAACCACCGAGCAGACTGCGATTCGCATTCGGACCAATGACTGCGAAAGAGCTTATTTTTCTTAGATCCAGCGGCAGCAAATTCGAATCGTTTTTCAAGAGCGTTATGGCTTCCCGCGCGGCCTCCAGCGCCAATTCGCGATGAGGATCAGACCCCACGACGCGCTCAGCTTCGTCCGGATCAACGTAAGGATCGTCGAAAAGCCCCATCCGGAATTTCCACTCGAGCATTGGACCAACCAGCTCGTCGAGCTGCGATTCCTTTAACACGCCTTTCCCCACCAAGTCGACCAGGTGAAGATAGCAATCCGGGTCCGGCAGTTCGATATTAATACCGGCCTGAACTGCCAGAGCGCAGGCTTCCTTTTTGTCCTTCGCCACGAAATGGCCGTGAGTGTCAGGCCGGTAGCTCAGTTCCCAAATCGCGTAATAGTCTGAAACGATAAAGCCCTTGAAACCCCATTCCTTGCGCAGCACGTCGCGCAATAGCCATCGATTTGCATGCGACGGAATACCATCGAGCTCATTGTACGAGGCCATGACGCTGATGGCGCCTCCATGGTCCAGGGTTTCCTTGAATGGATAAAGGAATGTTTCGCGCAGTACCCGCATAGAGACATTCGCCGGGGCGCAATTCATTCCTGATTCGGGTTGACCATGTCCGGCGAAATGCTTAAGAGTGGCGATCACGCGCTTCTTATCACGAAAACTGGCGTCTCCCTGAAAGCCTCGGACGGCCGCGATTCCCAAACGTGAAACGAGGTAAGGATCTTCACCGTAAGTCTCCTCCACGCGGCCCCAGCGCGGGTCACGTGCAACATCAACCACAGGTGTTAGTGCCTGATGGGTTCCCCGCACACGTGCTTCTTCGCCGGTCATGCTGAAAAGCGATTCGACCAGACCAGGATTAAACGTCGCTCCTAGTGCGATTGGCTGGGGAAAGCTGGTGCCGTCGATGGCTGCGTGACCATGGAGACACTCCTCATGAAAGAAAACCGGAATCCCCAGGCGGCTGTGCTCTATAAAAAACTTCTGTAAGGCATTCGTGAGTTCCGCCATACCGCGCGCATCTTTACCTTTTCCCGCATCACTGGGCCGCCCAACTTGACCGATTCCGTGCCCGTGCTTGAAAGCAGCTTTCGCTTTTTGCAGATCGAAATTGCCCTCAGAATCGACGAGGGTTTGGGCCTTCTCGAGCCAGACGCACATCATCTGAGCCGCTTTCTCTGGCAGAGTCATCCGCGATAAGAGGTCTTTGAGGCGACGGGCCACCGGCAAATCAGCGTTCTTGTACGCGGGAATCCGCTTTTGTGTGGGTGCTTTCTTAGTCACTGCCGGCTGTTTCTTCATGCCGTTCCTTTTACGCATGGACCATCAGGTCAGTACTACCTTGCGGTAGCGGGCGGGTCTCTGGGTTGCCAACGGCACCTAAAATGAAAACAGACCCCACTCGCTACCCCGTTGGCGTGAATTGAAAGTTCTCTTTAAGAACACGCCGCACTCGAGTCATAGTGATATGAGGTCAGTACCGTCACGCGGTAGCGTCGGGTCAGTGTTCCCACGACGCATTCTGATCGGGTGAGGTTGGACCGACGCTACCGCGTGACGGTACTGACCTCATCCCATTGCAATTTGCGCTTTCACACAATCTCTACCGCGCGGTGGTGCTGACCTTCTTGCCCCATTCTTCTGCGGGATTTGTTCAGAGCGCCGCCACAAATTTAGTCAGCAAATATGTAAGCGGTTTCCTTCTTCTGGTTCCCGGATGTTGGCCCATTTCGTATTGGACCAACCCACTGACTAAAATTACCAGAGAACAGGCGTTTGATATCGCGCTCGATATCGCCACGCTGGATTGCGCGGCCGCCATTCAGAAGCCGCTCGTAAGCCTCGCAGATCAAATCAATGAAGATTTCGCGCGAATGCCGCCATTTGTAGATCAGCTGTTCGAGTATGCTCGCGTCCGAGTGCTGGGGAATGAAGCTCGTTCCCAGTAGTTCAAGCCGCTCGCGGGTTATTTCGGAAACGATCGAAGGATTGTTCAGGAACCACCAACAACCAAAGGGCATCAGATTGCTAAACTTTCGTGCCGCAACACACAGTTCATGCTGGTTTTCTCGCGAGAGAAACGTTGCCATGAGCCGCACTTCCGGATTCTCGGCGCATAGCCGCTCCACAGACCCAACATCCGCACGGCCCACACCGTCACCAGCCCTCCGTAACGCAGGATTCACACCTCTGCGTACACCAATCATCAGCGCCAGCGGCAGTTTATGCTGCAGAGCGCTGGGCAAAACAACTTCTCGCAGGATCTTGTCGCGCTGGTCCGCAGCGGGAAACTTGAAGGTGTCAGGCAAAGATACAGCGAGGTAGAGGGGTCTCATTCGGACAATCCATTCGTCCAGAAACTTCCGCACTTCAGCTGTCGTATTGCCATCCAATTCAGGACCAACATGGTAGCCCAGGTGAGCAATCCTCGGCGCGGTACCGGCCCAGTTGTTCAGCAGACGATCCAGACGCAGTGCTGCATGAAACCGGCGATCAATTTCGACATCCCTCTCCCACACGTGAGTCTCTCTGACATCGAACGGATCATTGGTCATCACTACGTCGCTTACGCCTGCCGCTTCGAACACTCGTTCAAGGTGTTCAGTAATGCACTGCGAATGAAAGAATGCCCGTGCTTCGCTGAGATCTGATTTATTTGGGTCCAGGCCGAGCGCGGTCAAAACCGTGATGACACCGCGAGTGGCTTCGGAGATGGGGCTATTCTCAACGAACAGAGTCTTCCAGACCAAATCTGCCTGCTCCGGCTTGGTCAATTGCCAGAACTTTTCCGGAGAGATATCAGTTGAGCGAAAAGTCTCGGCAATCAAATAGTGGTAGGTAAGCAATTCGTCAATGCCGTACAGATTCAAGTCGCCAAATTCCGGTGCAAAAAGGTGCGTGTGTACGTCGATCACCCGAGTACGGTTGATGACCTCCTCGATCTCCTTTCGCAGTTGCCTCGCCTCCCAGAGGGGAGTCATTTTTGTGCTGGCATTTTCATTTCCGTCACTTGTCATTTCTTTGGTCCCGCGATTGGGGTATGAGTTGATATCGGCTCTGCCTCAAGAGTCATGCTCGAACTACCGACTTCGGCTTGCCGCCGGATGTGACGCTTTGAGGCCATGCATTTCATAAGTGTGGTTGTCGCGCATCCGCCGGATCGGCATACCGATTATTGGGAACCAATGGTGTCCATCCGGGCCTGAGCGGGTCGCGATCGTAACTATATGGACCCAGGCGCTTATAAAGTTCTGAATACTCCTCGAGTTTATTGCGGTCGAGCTTGACGCCCAAGCCAGGCCCTACAGGCACGGCGATCGAGCCGGCTTCATACCTTAACCTGCCGCCCTCGATAATGTCGTCTGTCAAGTGATGATAGTGGGCATCAGCGGCGAACGAAAGATTGGGAATAACTGCACCAAGGTGCAACATCGTCGCCAGCTGGATCCCCAGCTCACCTGATGAATGTACTGCTACGCCTAGTTGAAAAGTCTCACATATATTAGCCGCCTTAACGCAGGCTCTGATGCCGCCCCAGAAAGTCGTATCAAGCAAAATAACATCGGCGGCAGTACTAAGCACATTTGTTGCCAGTTGCTCAAAATTAACCACAATTGTGTTTGTCGCCAGTGGCAGTCGCACTTTTTCGCGTACGCGACGCATGCCTGACATGCCATAAACCGGGTCTTCCAGATAATCGTTGGGCAGACCCTCGATCTGTTGACCGAACCAGATTGCGGTTTCAGTGGACCAGACAGCATTTGGGTCGAAGCGAAATTGATCCCCGCCAAAAGCCTCGGCGAGAGTACGGTAGCACGCCAATTCGTATTTCGGGGGAAATACACCGCCCTTCAATTTGTGACTGGTGAAACCATAACGTTGCTTCAGTTCCCGCGCCTGCTCGATTAATTGCGGGATAGTTCTGATTTCGCCTTTTCCGGTCTTCGGATTTGCGTAGCGAAAGAATAAATAGGAGGCGAATGGCACTCGCTCTTGTAAACGTCCGCCGAGGATCTCGGAAACTGGCACGTCCCACTTCTGGCCCAGGATATCCAGACAAGCAAATTCCAACGCCGCCAGTACTTGTGTGCGATTGTTGTAGAGTGAAGCGGTCGGGTTGGCAATGAGAAATCGCATTTCCTCAAGCCGCGCCGGATCGTGGCCCACGAGATACGTTTTCATCGCCCGGAAAACCGCCTCGGCGGATTCCCCGCCGCCACCCATCTCACCCAGACCAATCAGGCCTTCATCAGTTTCAACTTCGACTATAGTGCGAACAAAACGGCCCCAATGACAACCATTCGCATGCCGGAGCGGTGCCTCCAACGGCACAGTCACAGTGGTCGCTCTAATATCGGTGATCTTCATATCACCATACGAGACTCTTCGCCTCATACTCCTCGAGTGTCTTCTGTGGCTTCTCTACGCCAACGGGCAGCGGTCGCTTGGCAAACGTCTGAAAATAAAGTAACACAGCGTCCTTCCACCAAATCGCATCGCGCTCCTGAATGGCTAACTTCTTCGCAACTTCCGCATGACGTTCCGGGTCAATAACATTTGCCAGACCGTTCCACTGCTTTCGCGTAACACGAACCCAATCGACACCGTGTTGATAGTGTAAACCTAATTCATCCCAGAGCGTGTGTCCCGAATGCAAATGATAATCCCATTTTACATGATGAAACCATAACAGAAATTCTTCAGGACAAGTGGCAAGATTAGAAAAACGTTCACGAACCGGAGGGTAATATTGGCTAACCGTATTACTGCCCGTTTGGGTGCGATCGAATCCCAGACCAATGCTGTCCGCGCGATGGTAATAAACAGGATTCCAGTCGGCGCGTTTCTCTTTGTCCCACCAGGGCGCGGGACCGTAATGATGTTCGGCCCACATAATATGATGGAGGCCCAAAGGCGTCATGTAGTCCACCAGCGCGCTGTGTGATTCGAGCATAATCCGCGCAATCATGGTCACTGCGTTGGGATCACGGGTGAAGGTCATTCTTATCCACTCTTCAGCAATTTGCCGGGATGTGAGATCTGGATTCCAGGACAAACGACCAAACGCGTACCAATTCGCCTGGAGAAAGTGGTGTCCGGTCCAGTTCTGGTCCGACCCAGTATTTGCCACACCAGCCATCCCCGTTATCCGCTGACCAAAAAGACTGCCGTTCACGACTTTCGTCACCGTTGAGCCCCGACCTCTTGCGTAAGTGTCTGAATCAAGTACCTCACGCCACATCTGCGACAGGAACACGAGGTGGTTCGAAAACCCCAGATATTCCTGAGTGATTTGAAACTCTGGCATAACCTGGGTTTTTGGCATCCCGCCGAACAAGGGATGAAAGGGCTCACGCGGTTGAAAATCAATTGGTCCGTTCTTTACTTGCAGCAGAACGTTGGGTGCGAACTGGCCGTCAAATGGCTGCAGGTTCTCGTAAGCTGCACCGGCCCGATCATATCCAGGCTTCATGTCGTAAACGAAGGCCCGCCAAATGACGACTCCATGATGCGGAGCGAGAGCAGCAGCAAGCATATTCGCGCCGTCTACATGAGTGCGGTTGTAGGTACGCGGACCCGGCTGCCCTTCACTGTTTGCCTTAACAATGAAGCCGCCAAAGTCTGGAATGAGCCGATAGATCTCGTCGGCCTTTTTCTTCCACCAGGCCAGAACATCAGGGTCAAGTGGGTCAGCAGTCTTTAAGCCGCCCAAGTCAATCGGTGCAGAAAATCTCGCAGCCAGATAGACGTGTACGCCATACGGTCGGAACACGCCGGCAAGGGCCGCTGTCTTGTGCAGGTATTCGTCGGTGAGGATCTGAGCATTGGCATTAACGTTATTGAGCACCGATCCATTAATGCCAAGGGATGCATTAGCGCGTGCATAGTCGCGCAGACGCGGATCCAATTTTTCCGGAAGACTCTTCCAGTCCCAAAGGGATTGTCCCGCGTATCCGCGTTCAATGGTACCGTCAAGATTGTCCCAATGGTTGAGCATGCGCAGTTGCAGTCGCGGCTTTTCGTTGATGTCCAGTTTGTCGATCGGTTGAAGCGTCTGCAATAAACGCAGAAAGTGGAAAGAACCGTATAGCGCCCCAACTTCCCCGTTTGAGGCGATAACCGTGACAGTATGGCGGGCCATGCGGGTGGAACGAATCCGGAAACCTTCTGGTCCCAGCTCGGCCAACGGCCGTTGCCATTTCAGTGAGGCAATCAATGGAGAACTCTCTGGCGTGCCCACTACCACCACGCCGTCGCGGTCCACTTGTTTCACTATGGGAACAGCGTTATCAAGCAACCCGCTGCAACCATTTACTAGTTCTTTGCGAATAGCGTCGAACGTTGGCGAATTGCTCTGCACCACCAAAGAGGTGACGTGAGGGCGGTATGCGTCTATCGTATTCCTGGGAAGCGAATCATAACGCAACCACAGCCGATAGCCGTCCTCAGCCCTGGCCGTAGCCCCGTGGAGAAATAAGGTCACAGCGAAACAAGTGATCAGAACTTTGTTTCCTCTAAGCGGCCTCTGATTCATCCCGTTAATTTCGAATCCATCATACATTTCATGCAGCTAAGCGGCCCAAGCTCAACATTCTCCCCAAACCAGTCAACGTTCATAACGGCTTTGCCGCCTGATGTGCGGAAGCGGCTATGCCCTTCCGTCACGGCCCAAGATATTGGGGCTGCGCACCGGGGCATAGCCCCAATATTCAATGAAACTGCTTGCGGCTGGGCAAAGCCGCGGCCTCACATCGGGCGGCGCAGCCGTCACCAGGCAATCGCTCTTAAATCACATCACAATCTTGCACAGACAGAAAACAAAAGGTTCGTCCTTTGCTGCGCAGAGAGCGCAGTCGCCCTTTGTCTCATCATAGTTAGCAGCATTTGCAGCTTGAGGGTTACGGCCGTCCGCACCTGGCCGCAAGGATTTGATATTCAAAAGGTTCATGGTCCTTTGATGGTCCTGCTCGGCAGTCAGCAGTACGGGTGGTGTTAAGGCGTTCGATTCCTGAGGCGCAACCGCGATCGACGCAACATCCAGCAACACAGCAAGCAGCATCAATCCCGGCACCATCAATAGCCCAAACACTAATCGCGATTTAACCAACAAACGTCGAGCCTTTCCCTCCGGACGTAAATATAAGTGCCACCTGATTCAGAGCCCAGCGTGAAAACTCCAGGGTGCGCATCAGGAGTTCCTCACAATACTTGTCATTAACACCCCGGCTTTAGAGATTGTATGAAAGGCGTGGCGAGCAAAGGTCATTACCGCCACGCGGTAGAAGCTGTGAAAAATTAAAATCGATCCAAGATACTATTCAACATAGGAAAATGTGCAGGTCGGGAAGGTTTACTCCCGCTCCGCCGATCCGCAAATCGGAATTGCTGCAATGGCTCGGTCGTCGTGGGAACGATTGAGGCCAATGCGGTTGTCCTCTTGAACTCAGTTGAGGTGTTTTGAATATTTCGTTCGCGTCCAGAACAAATTCCAACAGCGCAAGAAATAATGCCAATTCTCAGAAACGCCTAAGCTTACTTGGAACAGGAAGTTTGGCTTCTTTAAACGGTTAGCGCGCCCGGCTTAATTCTTGAGGAATTTGGATGCTGAACGAAATACTGAAGACTTGCGGGCGCTCAAGCGACGGACGGCGCACCAAAATGCTTTTGCAAAACAAGGGCAATTGTCCCCAGCAGTCGGGGCTCAGCTGAGGGATCTTTCGCAACAATTCGCGTTGCAGAGGGAGTAACGGAACGCTTCTCCACAAGCTCATCAATCACAGGACCGATTTGATTCCAAATGCGAGTTACCTCACCTACTACCACGATCACGTCGGGAGCCAATCCGGTGATGAGCTGCGCAATGCCCACGCCGAGGTAGTGGGCCATTTGCTTCATTGCCCCGCTGGCTTTCAAGTCGCCCTGCTCGGCGAGACGGAGAACGTCGTTGAAAGACGGTGACTGGCTTTCCGATTTTCCTACCTTTCCTTTGCCGTTACGGCCAGGTGGTGCAGACTGCGCATAGTAACGAACCGCGGCGGAATTAGAAGCGTACATTTCCCAGCAGCCTCTATTTCCGCAACTACACTCAAGACCATCCTCAATAATAGTTATGTGTCCGAACTCGCCAGCCATCCCTGTCGATCCTCGGACCAGTTGATGATTAAGAATGAGCCCGCTGCCAATGCCCTCAGAAACAGTAACAGCAATTAGATTGCAGACGCCCTCGGTATGTCGACCAAACCAGATCTCTGAAAGTGCGCAAGCATTTGCAGCGTTTTCTAATTCCACTGGCAGTCCCGTTGCTTGCTCCAGTGGCGTTTTCAGATCCAGGTCTTTCCACCCCAGATTTGGTGCGAACACGAGCCTTTGCGAAGCGAGATCAACTCTTCCAGGCAAACTAACTCCGATTCCTTCGCAACAGATTTCCGGCCGAATTTTGGTCAGGTTAAGCACCAGCGGCGTCAATTTCGCGACGAATGCCTTTGGATCGTGTCCTGTTGGAACAGACTCTTGCGAAACGAAGTGCCCATCGAGATCGGCTAACGCAACTGTTGTTACGGCCGGGCGAATATTGATTCCGATGATGCCAACGCGCTCCTTATTCAAGTGCAGGAAGCGCGGCCGACGACCTCGTGGCGTATGACCGTTGGCGCCTTCAGTTACCCATCTTTCATCAATGAGTTGTTCGGTTATTACTGAAACGGTACTGCGTTGAAGCCCCGAGTGGCGAGCCAGATCCGCTCGTGAGATAGGTTGCTGACTGCGAATCAAATTGAGCACTATGCGACGATTAATATCGCGTGCCGTTTCGCTTGTGGCCACCTGAAAATTTGTTAAATCGATCTTTCGCATTTAATCCAGTAATCCAGCTTATCGACAATCTTGTACCACAATATGAGAGTGTTGTCTCGGAAAGGAGGGCGGTTCTGCGTTATCCTGCGTCAATAGTTCGTGGCGCGAACTATAACAGCACACAATGGTCTTGGCAAGGTTCTTGTAGCTGTACCCTACATAAGGGCAACTGGTTTTAGCAGTGGAGTCAACAACCCTTTCCCGCGCTCAGTGTGCTTGTTAAACTCAATAGCAATTATGAACAGCGACCCGCTGAAACAGCTACAACTCCAGCAGCTTGCGGACAGTGCTTTGCCAATCGGCAACGCCGCACATTCGTTTGGCCTGGAAAACCTGGTAATGGAAGGCATTCTGAGTATCGAACGATTACGGCCCGTCTTGTGTGACTACTTAAGCGAAGGCGGACGACAAGAGGCCGCCTTCTGCCGCGCCGCACACGCCCTCGCCTACAACACTTCGAGCTCAATACACATTTCTGATCAGAAAAGGTGGCTCGAATTAAATAGACTCTTGAGCGCACGCAAGCCAGCCAGAGAAAGTCGGAATGCGAGTGTTGCATTGGGACGTCGATTCCTTCAGCTAATCTCTCAACTCGATACCTGGCCTGTTATTGAAAACGCCTGGGCAGCGGCAATAGAGTCCGGTGTCGATGTTCACTACGCCAATGCTTTTGGCTTGACGGGTGGTGCTCTTGAACTCGAAACTAAGGTGGTGGTTTCAATGTATTTACACCAAACCATAGCAGCGCTTATTTCAGCATGTCAGCGACTAATGCCCCTTGGTCAAACTCAGGCAAGCAAAATACTTTGGGATCTCAAATCCAAGATTGTGGAAATCGCACTGGAACTGGAAGAGGAAGAAAGTCTCTGCGAAGAGATGCCCTGCTTTATGCCTCTTTTGGATATCAGTTCGATGCGTCATCCCTTTCTCGTTACGCGTCTCTTCATCAGTTAGTGCAGTAGCATTGCTCAATTCGATTTTATAAATCACCATTGAAAGTTGAAACTCTACTCACCCAGGCTCCAGCTACCACTCGAACTTCAATTGAAGGGAAGCTTCGGCTAAGCTTTCTATGTTCGCCGGAAGACATGCACACCGTAATGTGCCGGTGCGAGCAGCAACCCCCGCTAAAAGTGGTGCGAGCATTTCGCCTGTCAGACGGTGCGGCTCTCGTTCATCTGCACAACATGTCCGGTGGCGTGCTCGGGGGAGACAAGTTGAAAATGCAGGTTGAGGCTGGTCCCGGGACCAGAGTTCAATTAACTTCGACGGGCGCCACTCGTGTATATCGTTCCCTCGGCGAGACTGCGGTGGCGGAACAAGTGAACGAAATAACCGTGGGGGAAGGGGCACTGATGGAGTACCTGCCAGATGCGTTGATTCCGTTCCGGGACGCGCGCTACAGGCAGGAGACCAGAATCCTATTAGCGGACGGCGCCGGATTATTTTGGTGGGAGACCATAGCGCCAGGCCGTGAAGCGCATGGAGAGGTGTTCGGTTATAAACTGCTGCAACTGAAGGTCGACATTTCCTCAGTCGGCGTACCGTTGTTCCAGGAATTTGTAAATGTCCAACCTTCTAAAGGTGAACTCTCGTCTTTCATCAGGCTTGGTCATTACCGCTATTTTTCGAGCTTCTATATCTGCCGGGTAGGATTGGGCATGAACAGTTGGCTGAAACTAGAAAGCGAATTGTCTGATCTGGCTGGCGAGCTAGCAAAACCAGATGAGTTGATCTGCGGCATCAGTACGCTCCCAGCGCACGGACTGGTCATTCGTGCACTCGGCCGCAAGCTTAGCGCCATATCCTCTGGTCTAATGGCATTCTGGGTGACAGCGAAAGAAAGATTATATGGAAGATCCGCGGTGGCGCCGCGGAAAATGGCTTAGTATTGATGCTGGTGTTTTGGAGAGTCGGGCTTTGCATTTAACTCCGCGTGAACAAGAAAAGCTCATGATCTTTGTAGCTGCCGAACTGGCGCGAAAACGACAAGCGCGGGGACTGAAGCTCAACTATCCCGAAGCGATCGCCGTTCTCTCCGCGGAAATGATGGAAGCCGCGCGTGATGGCAAGTCAGTGAGCGAAATTATGGCCTTTGGAAAGACCATCTTGGACCGGGATGATTTAATGGAAGGAGTGGCTGAAATGTTGCAAGAGGTTCAAGTGGAAGCAACGTTTCCGGATGGAACCAAGCTGGTAACGGTCCACGATCCTGTGAGCTAGCGACAGCGATGAAACCGGGCGAATATATTTTGGCTGAAGACGCTGGACCCATCATGGCAAACGTGGGGAGACAGACTGCGGTACTGACTGTTCGGAATACTGGCGATCGGCCTATTCAAGTAGGCAGTCACTACCACTTTTTTGAAGTCAATAAATCGTTGAGCTTTGCTCGGTCGGAAGCTTATGGCATGCGCTTAAATATTCCTGCAGGAACAGCAATGCGGTTCGAGCCGGGCGATGAGAGGGACGTCCTGTTGGTGGAGTTTGCCGGCAGTCGCGTGATACTCGGCCACAATGCTTTGGTCAACGGTGCATTGGATGATCCGGAAACGAAGCATCGCGCCTTGAGTAAAGACAACGAAGGTTTATGAGTCTCAAAATTCCACGACAAATTTATGCTGACCTTTATGGCCCAACTGTGGGGGACCGAGTTCGGCTGGCAGACACCGATCTATTCGTTGAAGTAGAACAAGATTTTACCAGTTATGGTGATGAGGTTGTGTTCGGCGGAGGCAAGGTAATTCGAGACGGCATGGGCCAGAGCAGCAGGGCTGTGCGTGAAACCGCAAATGGAGCTCTGGACCTGGTTATCACCAATGCTCTGGTAATAGACCACTGCGGAATCTTCAAGTGCGACATCGGAGTTCGCAATGGAAGGATCGTTAAGCTCGGCAAAGCCGGAAACCCGGACACTATGGCAGGCGTCGACCCGGACCTGGTAGTCGGTGCAGCTACAGAAGTCATTGCTGCCGAAAATATGATTGTGACCCCGGGCGCGATTGATAGTCACATCCATTTTATCTCACCCCAGCAAATAGCTGCGGCCCTGGCCAACGGCATCACCACCATGATCGGTGGCGGCAGTGGTCCGGCAACGGGTACTAATGCCACCACTTGTACCCCCGGGGCATGGAATATCGGCCGTATGCTCCAGGCAGCAGAAGCATGGCCCATGAACTTCGGGTTTCTGGGCAAAGGAAACGCCGGCACGGAAGAGCCGCTGGCCGAGCAACTCCGGGCCGGGGCCTGTGGCCTCAAGCTCCACGAAGACTGGGGCACCACGCCAGCGGCCATTGATACTTGCCTGCGCGTTGCCGATCGCTACGACGTTCAGGTTGCCATTCACACCGATACGATAAACGAGGCAGGATTTGTTGAGGACACAATCGCAGCGATCAACGGCAGAACGATTCACACCTACCACACGGAAGGTGCAGGCGGCGGTCACGCACCCGACATTATTCGCATTGCTTCTTTTCCAAACATTCTGCCGTCCTCTACGAATCCCACTCGGCCTTTTACCGTCAACACTATCGCCGAACACCTCGACATGCTGATGGTGTGTCACCATCTCAATCCGCAGGTGCCCGAGGATGTGGCCTTCGCCGAGAGTCGCATCCGACCGGAAACCATAGCCGCCGAAGACGTCTTACATGATCTGGGTGTCTTCAGCATGATCTCCAGCGATTCGCAGGCAATGGGACGGATTGGAGAAGTTGTGACGCGCACCTGGCAGACAGCTCACAAGATGAAGACGCAACGGGGTGCGCTGCGGCAAGATTCAAGCCGCAACGATAACTTCCGCGTGAAACGCTACCTCGCAAAATACACCATCAACCCCGCCATTACGCATGGCATCGCGGCGCAGGTTGGTTCAATCGAACCGGGTAAATTGGCTGACTTGGTTATTTGGAGGCCCGCTTTCTTTGGAGTCAAACCCGAGATGGTTGTGAAAGGCGGGTTTATCGCGTGGAGTGTGATGGGCGATGCGAACGCTTCGATTCCCACACCGCAGCCGGTAATCTATCGTCCGATGTTCGGTGCGTTTGGAAAGGCGCCTCAGTCGACATGTATATCGTTCTTTTCAAAAGCAGCGCTGGAGGCTGAAATACCACGGCGTCTTGGTCTGCAAAAACAAGCAGTCGCGGTTGACGGCTGCCGCAAGATCGGGAAAGCTGAAATGGTCCACAACTCCGCCACGCCGCATATCGAAGTAGACCCCGAAACTTACGAAGTGCGTGCCGACGGAGATTTGCTCGCTTGCGAGCCGGCCAGTGTACTTCCTTTAGCGCAGCGTTATTTCCTCTTCTGATTGGTTGCACAATGATCAATAAAGGTCATGAGAGAGCTTTTAGGGTTGGGATTGCTGGTCCGGTGGGCAGCGGAAAGACGGCACTGGTGGACCAGTTAAGCAGGCACTTGTGGCCGCATTATGATCTGGCAGTTGTAACCAACGATATTTACACGAAAGAGGATGCCGAATTTCTGATCCGGCAGGGAACATTGCCTTCCGAGCGCATTCGTGGAGTGGAAACCGGTGGTTGCCCGCACGCCGCAATTCGTGAAGACGCGTCGATGAATCTGGAAGCCATTGCTGACCTCGAACACAGTCTGCCGGGTCTGCAGCTTATCTTCGTTGAAAGCGGAGGCGACAATCTGGCGGCGGCCTTTAGCCCGGAGCTGGTGGATGTGGCCATCTACGTGATCGATGTAGCCGGGGGCGACAAGATTCCGCGCAAAGGAGGACCGGGTATTACTCGTTCAGATCTACTGGTAATCAATAAGATCGACCTGGCCCGGCACGTCAATGCGTCGCTTGAAATCATGGAACGAGACGCGCAGCGCATGCGCGGCGAACTTCCTTTCGTCTTTACCAATTTGAGAGATGGTGAAGGAGTAGGGACCATAATAAGTTGGCTGGAAGGAAAACTGCAGACACCTGTCGCGGAGCGCCGGCAAATAATCGATGCTCATTCTCCTTACGTGGGACACACACACACTCACGAAGGATGAAGTATGAAGGATGAAGGATGAAGCTTAAGGAAGTAACCTTCATCGTTCATCCTTCTGCCTTCATACTTCATCCTTCATACTTCATCCTTCCGGCGACATTGACTGCAACCATTGTTTGTAATATGTATTCGTATCTCACGGCCCTCGGTTGCTGAGACACTTCCCGGTTTTGCTGACTCCGAAGAGCACGCCTTCTGTCAGGAGCTAACATTGAGGCGAATCGATCTAAAAAAAGTCCAGGCGGCCCATTTGAATACGATCCGGGACATTAACCGCCAGATCGTCCTCAACTACGTGCGTGAGAGAGAACCAATATCGCGGGCGGAAATTGCTCGTGAGGCTGCCCTTCAGCGATCCACCGTCTCGGAAATTATTGAGTTGCTTGAAGCAGAGGGACTGGTGGAGGAAATCGGCGCCGGCGAATCCACTGGAGGCCGGCGCCCTACTCTGCTTAGATTGCGCACAGCGGGTGCTATTGCGATGGGCGTGGCCATCACCCCTACGATCACCACGGTGGCTACTAGTGATCTTGCTGGCAGGGTAATTGAACAGGAGACGTTTCTGACCGATCCCAACGTAGACCACACGCTGGGTCGGACCATAGATCTCGTACGGAAACTGTCCGAGAGAAATAAGGGCTCCTTGGAGGGCGTTGGCGTCAGTATTCCTGGTCTGGTGGATCCAGGAACAGGTTGTGCGATCTTCGTTCCTTATTTTAAGTGGCGCGATTTTCCCGTGGCTGAAAGGATCTCCAGGGCAACGGGGCTACCGGTAACCATAGACAATGATGCAAACGCCGTCGCCCTGGCTGAACTTTGGTTTGGACGTCCGGAAGTCAGTGACGCTCGGGACTTTATCCTGGTGCTGGTAGCGGAAGGTGTGGGTACTGGAATCATTTTTGACGGCCAGGTATATCGCGGAGAGCGCGGGGCGGCGGGTGAATTTGGGCATATGGTCGTGGGGGCGGATGCGCCGGCTGCGTGTTCCTGTGGCAGCTATGATTGTTGGGAAGCCTTCTCCTCTGAGCGCGCAGCTCTGGCACGCTACCTGAGACTTTGCTCACAAGCGCAGCCAACAGAGTCGCCAGCTTTCCCTACTTTGGTAGATCGCGCTCTCCAGGGCGAGGAGAATGCGCAAAAGGCTCTCAAGGACATGGCTCATTATCTGGGGATTGGTATCTCTAATCTGATTGTTGGATTCAGTCCGGAGGCCGTTGTGGTTGGCGGTGAAATAACCAGGGCATGGTCCTTCGTGGAGAGCTCCCTTAAGGAGAAGATAGAAAGAAGCGTTCGACAGGGCCTACCTTCATCCCGGATTCTTCCGTCAACTCTTGGCGAACAGCCGACCTTACGCGGCGCCCTGAGTTTGGTCCTGGCAAGTAAGTTTGCGACCGCCTTCGCAGCGTAAAATCAGGAATCAGAAGTCAGGAGCCAGGAGCCAGGAGTCAGAACGGTTCGAGGCGTGATTGCGCTTCCTTGACTCCTGCTGCAGGGGTGGTGCCTGAGTTTCAACTGTGCGCCCCTTTGCGTCCTCGGCGTCTCGGCGGTTACTGCTTCTCTTTCGCATACGCACCGCAGAGCCGAGCAATCGCTTCTTCCTGACTTCTGACTCCTGACTTCTGGCTCCTCACTTCGTCACTGATTAACTCTCCGGCAACAAGAAGATTTTTCCGTTCTGCCATAGAAAACTATTGACAGTCTTCAAAAACCGTATTAAATACTTCGTTCGTTCAGGCAACAAACCATTGGCTCCCTTAGGCCAAACTAGGCCAAACGCTTTCTCGCAGATCGATGGATAGTTTGTAGGACCTCAGGCTTCCGCGCGGGCTTCTGCTCTCTGCCAGGGAGGGTACCCTCTAAACCGGATAGCGAGAGCTACGTAACATTTTTCGTGTCACATGAGGAACCGGCCATGATTATCACTTTCACATTCCGAAACGCTGTGGTGCGCATCAGCGCTATCACCATTCTGCTGGTGGTCTGTGTTGTGTTTGCCTGGGGTCAAACAAACAAGGCTGATATTGTCGGCACCGTTACCGATAGTAGTGGCGCCGCAGTACAGGCCGTGACCGTGACCGTGACGAAGGTGGATACGAATGCGACTCGCACGGTCACTACTGGCGACTCGGGAGAGTACCAAGTCCCATTACTGGAGATTGGAAATTATAAGGTGTCAGCCAGCAAGCAAGGATTTCAGACGGTAAACCAGGAGAACATTATTCTGAAGACAAATGAGCGTTTGAGAGTTGATTTGACTCTTCCCCCGGGGACGATTGAGGGCCAAGTAACGATTACTGCCGCCCCGCCGCTCGTGGAAACCGAAACGAGCGATCGCGGAGGAGTGGTCACTGGTAGAGAAGTCACGGAATTACCACTCTCGCAACGCAATTTCACTTTACTCGCTACGTTGACGCCGGGTGTTGCCGTCGCCTCCAATACGAGCGTCGGAGGTTCCGCCGCGGATTCACGCCAATTCAACAATGGCGACCCTCGTGCAGGTGGTGGGGGGCCAGGAAGCAGTAACTCTCAGGGAGATACTCCGACTTCCCGCTTCGCGCGTTCCGGAGGTGGAACACTAACTGCCAATGGACAACGACCAACAAACAACAGCTTCTCGGTTGATGGAGTGGATAATAATGAGCCGCAATTTGGAAGTATTGGCGTTTTTACAAACCCGGACGTGATTGCTGAGTTCAAAGTGACGACCAGTGTGCCACCTGCCGACGTGGGGCGCGCTAGTGGTGCTGTGGTCACGGTGACCACGAAGTCTGGCTCCAATGAGTTTCATGGCTCCGGTTTTTACTATGGACAGAACTCTGCACTCAATGCTTTTCATCCAATGTTGAAACGTGATCGCGCTCTCGCGCTCGCGCGGCACGACGCATTTATCCCAGACAAAGCAGTGCAACAGATTCATGAATTTGGCGGCACGTTCGGCGGTCCAATCATTAAGAACCACCTCTTTTTTCTGTATGAATTTCTGGGTCAGCGGAATAACATCCCCTACCCATTTACTACGGCGGTTCCCACTGCGAAGACGCGCAATGGAGACTTCTCGGAATTCGCTTCGTGTGGAGGTATCAGAGATCCGCAGACCGGCCTACCTTTTACTGGCAATTTAATTCCGTCGGGGCGCATCGACCCCATAGCGCAGAAGATTCTAAAACTCTACCCGTTACCCACTGCCGACATTGCGTGTCCCGGTCAATTCACTTCCAACTACTCCTCCTTACGGCAGAACAAAGAACGTATCAATAATCATGGGATTAGAGTCGACTACCGGCTGAGCTCGTCCAATTCTTTGAGCGGACGTTTTACTGACCAACGCGAGAACACGTTGCGGCAAAACTTCTTTCCCACGAGTCTGATTGGGCCGCCGGGTCTTCCCACGGCCGGGTTTGGCGCTGGTGAAGAGGTAGGTAATGCACGGCAGATAAGCATTACCGACACGCATACTTTCAGCCCGTCGCTGCTTAATGATTTTCGTTTCGGGATTACCCAGGTGAACATCGGTATCCATAATTGTGGCGTGCTCGGCGCATGCGAGGTTAGCCCGAACTGGGGTACGGATATTGGCATTCCCAATGTAAACCTGGGAAACCCGGAAACCACCGGCGGTCCCGGACTGGGGTTTACGGGCACCGGTTTTGTCGAATTTCTTGGCGACGCAGGTCTCTTTCAGGCAAAGAGCACCAACCCATATTTCGCGGACACGGTGACAATTATTAAAGGCAGGCAATCAATCAAAGTTGGCGGGGAGCTTCGTCTCCGTTCCAGCGACACGATTTGTAGCGGCTGCGTTCCGGCGGGAGACGAAAAGGGAGCGATTGGATTTGACTCCGGCAATGCCGGTGTCGGAAACGCTCAGGCCGTAGCGCTGCTTGGCATAACCGGGTTTTCACAGAGGAGCCGAACTTTTGGTGGCATATTTGACGTGCGTACCCAGGAGGTTGGTTTGTTTGTGCAAGACGATTGGAAAGTTAACGATCGCCTGACCCTCAACCTTGGTCTACGGTATGACATTCTTCCGGGTATGACAGCGGCGACCGAAAGGTCCGGCCGTATCAGTTATTACTTTCCAGATCAGCGTCAGGTGGTTGTAGCTACTGATAAAGGAGACCGAGTAGTATCGCTGGATAGAAATAATTTTGGCCCGCGGATTGGCTTTGCTTACGCGCTTACTAAAGAGAAGAACCTCGTATTGCGCGGCGGTTATGGTTTGGTGTATACGTCCGACGGACTGCTTCTACCGCCGGGGGTTAGTAACCCGCCCTTCTTCAATGTGGATTTTAGCAGTTGGTCCCTCCGGCAGGGCCCGCCTCTGCTGGCAAATGGAATTGATCCCGTAAACTTGCCGCAGTTCACTAATGTGGCTTCTGTTGATCTGCATCAGAAGAACGCGCAAGTGCACCAATTCCAACTCAGCCTACAGTACGAGCTAGGTAGAGATTATGCACTCGATGTGGGATATGTTGGCAACCGAGGTCGGAACCTGCTGGCCAATCTTCAGTTGGGTACAGATCCGAATCTGAGTAACCTCGGAACCGGACAAGGAGTAGCGCGCAATAAAGCCGGCCAACTAATAAACAGCGCTTTGCTATACACAAACGGCGCCAGTTCTTCATATGACGGATTGCAGACGCAGTTGCGTAAGAGGCTTTCACGCAACATCCAGGGACAAATCTCGTACACCTGGAGCCATACAATTGATAATAACACCGGCATTTTCTCCGGCATTGGTGACAGCAAGAACCAGGGTCGCCAAGGACCAGTCGATCCCTTTGACTTCAATTCTGATCGCGGCAACTCGGTACTCAATATTCCGCACTTGCTCTCCGCCGATGCGATCATAGATCTGCCCCTCGGCAAAGGTCAGCGGTACTTGACAGATGCGCCCAATCGACTCGTAAGTGGTTGGCAAATAAACGTCACTGAGTCGGCACGTTCTGGATTTCCTTTTAGTGTGATCTGTCAGTGCGGTCTGATTCGGCCTTCACTCGTTAGCGATCCGTTTGCAAATGTTCCTGCCGGTCGCTTTCTGAATCCCGCCGCTTTCTCTACCAGTGTTGGTTTAACTACAGTTACGAATGCGGCTGGTCAGACCATTCGTTATGGCAGCCTGGGCCGAAACACATTTAGAGGTCCATCAATCTTCCTTACTAACCTCTCCCTAATCAAGAACACGAGCATCAGAGAGCATTTGAATTTCCAGATCGGACTCGAGTTCTTCAACTTCTTCAACCACACAAACCTGACGGTGCCCAATAACAATATGAACGATGTGAGCACCAGCAATGGACGACCCACAGGATTCGGGGTCTTTGACGCTGCTTACCCTGGCCGGGTGATCCAATACCGCGCGAAGCTGAGATTCTAGATTAGTGTTTCACCGGATTGGCAAAAATCGGTTCGCAGGTACAAATGGTAATGCAAATGCGCTGCTGGCTGGACAGTCGGCAGCTTTTACTATCCTCGATACTCCTGGTTGCTTTGCTATCATCCTTACAGCCGATCGTCCATGCTTCGGAGTATGCGATTGGGGCTGATCTCTCGTTTCTGGCGCAGGCTGAGTCTCGGGGAATGATCTTCAAAGATAATGGGGTAGCTAAGCCAGGCCTGCAAATTTTCCGCGATCATGGATACAACTGGATCCGCTTGCGTGTATTTCATACTCCCACACAACTCCCAAATAACCTGGAGTACACCATCGCTCTTGCTAAACAAGCCAAGAAGCTGGGCTTCAAGTTCTTACTCGATTTTCATTATTCGGACACTTGGGCCGATCCTGGCAAGCAATTCATTCCCCGAGCCTGGGTCGGAAAGTCTCACCCGGAGTTGGTCCAGGCGGTCCGGGAATATACTCGGGAAATCATCAAAGCTTTTGGCGATGCTGACGTAATGCCTGACATGGTACAAATCGGAAACGAAGTCATTAAGGGAATGCTCTGGCCCGACGGCAAACTGCCGGAGAATTGGGGGCAATTCGCCGATCTCCTACAGGCCGGAATTAGAGGCGTTGATGCGGGACGCGGCAACGGTGTGCGACCGCGCATCATGATCCATATCGATCGAGGCGGCGATAAGATCGGTACCCAAACCTTTTTTGATAAGCTAAACTCGTATCAAATCGCTTTCGACGTTATCGGCCAATCTTACTATCCCTGGTGGCATGGCAGCCTGTTTGATCTGCGCGAGAACCTGAATTTCACGGCGGTGCGATACCGCAAAGATATTATCGTGGTGGAGGCAGCTTATAATTGGCGCCCCTCGGAATACGGCGGAAAGAGAGGTCCCTTTTCGGAGACCCCACTGGGCCAGCGAGATTTCTTGGAAGAGGTGAATCGAATTGTGATGGACACGACGGATGGAAGAGGAAAGGGCGTTTTCTGGTGGGAACCTGCAGTTACGGCCGTCGCGGGCGGTAGAGGCATATTCAACCGCGGAATGTTCGACGAAGAGGGAAATGCCTTGCCGGTACTAACGGTCTTCGACCGGTTTACGTTGCACTGAATCTCGGGGAGTTTGAAACTTCCCTTTCGATTCTGTATTCCTCTGGCGGTGCTCGGAGCCTCTGCGGTCGCTGTGATAACTAACATAGATCCACTCGACGATTCCAACAAACAGATGCCGGGCAACTTTTTAGTCAAGACTCTAGCCCTGGGCCTTTATTGCTCAGCAATAGTCCTGGCGCAATCTCCCTCTTCGAGTCCTGGGCCAGAGCGGTCCCACGTCGAGCGCTTCACCACGGTCGAGACGCGAGCCGAGCGAACAGAAGCGGAAGCGAGCAAAAAACTGGTCAGCAATCCTAATGATGCTGACGCACTTAATCTGCGCGGCTTAGCTCGCCTCTTTCTGGGCCATTACCAGGAGGCGCAGGAGGACCTAACGCGGGCGGTAGCAATTAAGCCTGACAATTCCAGCTACCAGACTAATCTCGCTTCTGCTCTATGGAAGTTGGGCCGTGCTGCTGAAGCCATTGAAGTGTCATATGTTGCAGTGAAGCTGGACACTAATAATTTCAACGCTCACTACCAACTCGGGCGCTTCCTATTGTCGGTCGGCGGCCGTGAACGTCTCGACGAAACGATACAACACTTGCGCCGCGCGCTTGAGATTGACGCCCGGCACTACGAGGTTCGGTTCGACTTGATTACTGCCTACCGGGCCCTTGGCGACACTGCCCATGCAGCTAGCCAACTGGATTTTCTATGGGATGCGCGACCTTCCGATGCGAGAGTCTTTTACGCTAATGCGTTGCTTGCCTCCGATCGTGGCGACCTGCATGCGGCAATAAAGGATTTCGGTGAGGCGGTGCGACGGGACCCGAAGCTCTTCAGCGCCTGGCAAGACCTGGGCGTGGCCTACGTGAAGCTCAAGCGCTGGCCAGAGGCAGTTCAGACGTTCGGTGAGTTCTCCCGACTCCGGCCCGATTCTGTGGAGGCTGCTTATCTCCTGGCCGTGTCTCTTTTCAATGGTGGTCGAGTCGAAGATGCTGAGAAGGAAGTAAGACGGGCCTTGGGGATCGATGCCGGCGCTGCCGAAGCACACACGCTCCTCGGCGTAATTTTAGCCTCGCGGGGAAACGCAAACGCTGAGGCAAGTGAATCATTAATTCAGGCTGTGGCCCTGAATCCAAAGAGCTTCGATGCGCAGTTCTATCTGGGCCGCGTTCAGTATGCGCTCAAGGACTACGCCGCTGCCGTGAAGAGCCTGAAAGTGGCGGTGGACCTGGGCCCTGGGCAAGCTGAGGCTCGCTTCTTTCTAGGCACTGCGCTGGAAGCTGCAGGCGACTCTACGGCAGCTCTAAAGGTGTATCAACAGTTGGCCGACAAGGATTCCCAGTCCGCGATGGGCCAGTTAGGCCTCGGCGCATTACTCTTAAAGCAAGGCAAGTCGGAGGAGGCAATTACCGCATTGAGAAGAGCGACGAACCTTGAACCCAACAATTTTGAGGGCTATTGGGCGTTAGGCCGCGCATTTATGCTGGTACAGCATTTCAACGAGGCTGTGGAAAGTTTGACGAAAGCGGTGTCGCTGGTTCCCAATCGCTCAGAGGCTCATTACCAGCTTGGCCTGGCTTTAACACGATTGGGCAGAACTGAAGAAGCAAAGCGGGAGTTCGCCGTTGTTGACCGACTTAATGTTGACTTTCGGACCAACAAATTACAGAAATGACTCCTGTGGAGAACAGGAACGATACTCTTTGCACAAACTTGGGATGAGAACCATTCTAGACGCAAACGCGAAATTATCTAACAGCTCAGTTCGGGCCGTAGTTCGCCACTCAATCATTTTTCTGATCACAATTTTGCTTTGTGTTTCCATCACCGCGCAGCGCAAGGCGGTGAGACGTTCAACGGCAAAGGGGCAGCCAGCCGTCTCCAAAGTAGCGGAGTTGAACGCGGTAGCCAGCGCTGCCGTGAATGCTGCAGTCGCCGCCGTGAAAGCTAATGCGTGGGAAGCAGCAGAGCGGCAAGCTCGAGTCGCTGTGGGCGCTGCCCCTATGTCAGCGATTACTCACAACGTCTTGGGAGTGGTGTTAGACCGAACAGGTCATGGTGAGGAAGCGATTAGAGAGTTCAAGTTGGCCCTCGGCCTTGATCCCAATTTTGTGGGTGCCAGAAACAATCTCGGACGAATGATGGCCGAACGGGGAGAGACTACGCAGGCCATCGCCGAATTCGAACGTATACTCCAAACTGATCCCTTTCACGTGGAAGCCCATTACAATCTGGGCTCCTTGTACGCTGCTTCTGGAAATTTCAAGGCCGCGGCGGAGCAGTTTGCCCACGCGCGTGAGGGTGCACCGAATGACGCCGAGCTCGCGCTTGCTTTTCTTAACGTTGCGTATCGCGCAAACCGCATCTCTGAAGCCGAGACTGCCGCCGACCTGGTTGAGCGCAGAGCTAGCTCAGATCCTCGTACACTTTTTACATTAGCGACTGTGCTGGCCGAGAGCAAGCAATATGAACATGCTGTGCGGCTCTTTGAAGCAGTCAATAAACTGACGCCTCATGTCTATGAGGTGCTCTATGACTTGGGTATAGCACTTTACAATCTGGATCGAAACGATGAGGCGGCTCGTTATTTGGCAGCGGCTGCCGATCTCAATCCTGGTCCTGCTGAAACACACTATCGACTGGCGCTGATCGCAAGCTCGGCTAATGATCACCACAATGCAATTCTTGAGTTCAAACATGCCATTGAGAGGGATAAGGGCAATGCCACTTACCACTTTTTGCTAGCCCGAGAATATGCGCGCGTAGGTTATTGGGAGGGAGCAATTCAAGAAAATACGACGGCTATTCAGATCAACCCGAAAGACTCAGCTTACATCTACGCCCGGGCCAATGCTAACTATCGCGGGGGAGAAGCCGCGGCCGCGGCCGCCGATTTCGATTTGGCTGCGCAACTGGATCCGAATATTGAGAACATCGATTATTTGCGCGGTTACGCACATCGGGCTGCAGGCAACTTAGAAAAGGCCCGCGAAATTCTCGCAATGGTGGTGGCCGCCCATCCCAACCACGTAGATGCTCTTGCAAGTCTTGGTTTCATTAATATCGAGCAGGGCACAATGGACGATGCCGAGACACTCTTAAAGCGGGCGTTAAGTGTAGAGCCCAACAATGTCAGCGTACTTTACGACTATGCGCGGATAGCCGTGAAACGGCGTGATTTTAAAGAGGCAATAATCCGACTGCGCCGGGTAACAAAAAACGACCCGGCTCACACACAAGCTCATTATCAACTGTTCCTTACTTATTCACGCCTCAGGGATGCGGAAAAGGCTCAGGCGGAATTGGCGGAGTTCAAGCGTCTGGAAGAGCTGGAGAAACGTGTGAAGGATGAGCGAATCTACGACGACAAGCTCCGCACGCAGCAAGTTGTGGGGCAATCACAGAATTGAAGATAGTCAAAGTCTCATTGAGATTGTCATGTGGCTTGATTCTCGTTTTCTTTTTCGCTAACTCCATCATCGGTTCAAACAAATCCGTTACCCCATCAATTAGCAAAGTAGAACCGCCGTCGTGGTGGACTGGGCACACGATAAATCCCGTGCGCCTTTTAGTTAGAGGGCAGAATTTGGCGGGCGCTCGGGTCTTTGCAACGCGTCCGGAAATAAAAACAAGCGAGATTCGCGTCAATCGGTCAGGTACTTACCTGTTTGTAAGCTTGAAGATCAGTCCCTCGACCAATCCAGGACAATATCCCTTGACGCTTGAAACCGGTCAGGGCAGTACCACCATTCCTTTCACGATTGAAGCACCTCTTGACGCTAAAGCGAATTTTCAAGGGATTAACAATGACGATGTTATTTATCTGATCATGCCCGATCGTTTTGCAGATGGCGATCCGGCAAACAACGCTCCCGCAGACGCTCCTGCAGCGGCGAACGATCGCAAGAATCCGCGCGCCTGGCATGGAGGCGATCTGCGCGGGATCATAAATCATCTGCCATATTTCAGGGAGCTCGGCGTCACCGCACTATGGCTTACTCCCTGGTATGACAATTGGAACGGATTGAATACTTGCGCCAAGCCGTGGTGTCCCAGCACTTATTATCATGGGTATCACGCTATTGATTATTACGCCGTTGAAGATCGTTTCGGAACTATGGTGACCCTGCGTGAACTAGTTGAGAAGGCCCATCGGTTAGGTATAAAAGTAATTCAGGACCAGGTCGCAAATCATGTGGGCTCCCGCCATCCCTGGGTGCAGGATCCTCCCCTTGATGACTGGTTTCATGGGAGCCTGCAGCATCACTCGCAAAATAAGTTCCAAAATAGCGCTCTGCTTTCTCCCCACGGGAATACCGCAGAGGTTCGCAATACTATAGATGGTTGGTTCAGTGACGATCTGCCGGATATGAATCAGGACCAGCCGGAGGTCGCCCGTTACGAAATTCAGAACTCGCTTTGGTGGATAGGCATGACGGGAATCGACGGGATCCGTCAGGACACAGTTCAGTATATGCCGCGTAGCTTTATTCGCGATTTTTCGCAAGCCTTACATGATCAATTTCCAAAGCTGTGGCTAGTAGGGGAAGTATTCGAACGCGATGCCGCGCAAACTGCGTTTTTCATCGGTGGGCATAAGGGTTGGGACGGCGTCGATACGAAGCTGGATTCAGACTTTGACTTTTCTTTGTGGAATACCTCTTTGCAGGTATTTACGAACAAAGTAGCCGTGCGCGCACTGCGGAATCAACTGAAGTATGACGCGCTTTATCCCTACCCCGAAAAGGTAACGACCCTCGTTAATAATCACGATACGGCCCGCTTCATGTCACTGGAAGGTGCGACGCTCGAAGGTGCAATGATGCACACTGCGTTTACCTTGAGTGTCCGCGGGATCCCACAACTCTATTACGGCGAAGAAATCGCTATGGAAGGAAAAGAAGATCCGGATAACCGGCGGGATTTCCCCGGTGGTTTTCCCGGGGACGCGCGAGACGCCTTCGAGGCTAATGGCCGGACACCCGACGAAGAGCGGATGTATGAGTGGACGCGAGCCTGGCTCAGAATGCGCGCAGAGCATTCGGCCGTTAGAAGAGGTCGCTTGATCGACCTTTGGTACGATGACGACTCTTATTCTTTTGCGCGGCAAGACGCAAAAGAGACCGTGACCGTCGCGATAAACCGAGCGGCAACGGAGAGTGAAATAACGATTCCCGCGGGAGCGATTGGTTTGAAAGACGGCTCGCAATTGGTTCCCTTGATTGGGAAAACCAAGACGACCATGGTTGTAAACGGATTAGGCACCCTAAGGATACCGCCGCGAACTGTCATGGTCTATATTTCGGAATAATAACCCACAACAGTGTTCCACGGTTTCGTAGTTGGGTGACAAATATTCTTATAATCGCGAGATGAATTTCCCAAGATCCAGCGGCATATTGCTCCATCCCACCTCTTTACCCGGTCCCTTTGGGGTCGGCGATCTTGGTCCAGCAGCGTATGCATTCGCAGACTTCCTCAAAGCCAGCGGGCAGAGTCTCTGGCAAGTGCTGCCGCTTGGGCCCACTGGCTATGGCGATTCGCCTTATGCCTGTTATTCCGCTTTTGCCGGGAACACGCTGCTTATCAGTCCTGAGTTGCTGGCGATGGACGGGCTACTGTCTGTAGACGATCTCGCCCATCTCCCTCGTTTTCCCGAAGGGCGCGTTAATTTTCAAGTTGTTCACGAGTTCAAAGACTCGGTGTTACGCAAAGCGTTTGCCTCATTCCGGAGCGATCCCGCTGCGCTCTTTCCGGCATTTGAAAACTTTTGTCACCAAAGCATTTCCTGGCTGGACCACTACGCATTGTTTCGGGCTCTGAAAGAAGCACACGGGGGTGTGGCCTGGAATGAATGGGCCCCGGCCTTGGTCCGCTGCCATCCTGTGGCCCTTGCTGCGGCTCAGAAACAACTGAGCGAGTCCATTGAAGCCCAGAAGTTCTATCAGTTTCTCTTCTACAAACAGTGGTTTGCTCTGAAGTCGTATAGCAATCTAAGCGGCATCAAGTTAATTGGCGATATCCCGATCTTTGTAGCGCAAGACTCGGCGGATGTATGGACCAATCCGGAACAGTTCAAGCTCGACGAAAATGGCACGCCGATAGTAGTTGCGGGTGTGCCTCCCGACTACTTTAGTGCTACGGGTCAACTGTGGGGCAATCCGCTCTTTAACTGGAAGCGGATGATGGCTGACGGATTTCAATGGTGGATCGAGCGCGTGCGATCCACTTTGCAAACAGTTGACCTTGTTCGTATCGATCACTTTCGCGGTTTTGCGGCGAGCTGGGAAATACCGGGTGGGGACAAGACCGCAGAACGCGGTCGATGGGTTGAAGCCCCCGGCCGGGAACTATTCACTGCCATCCATAACGCTCTGGGTGACTTGCCAATAATTGCTGAAGATTTGGGAGTGATTACGCCTGATGTTGAGGCCCTGCGTGACGGTTTTGGTTTTCCCGGTATGCGCATTTTGCAATTTGGTTTCAGCAGCAATCCGCAGAATAACGATCTACCACACAACTACAAACGGCATCAGGTGGTCTATACCGGCACACACGATAACGACACCACTGTAGGTTGGTTCAACAGCATTGCCGGCGAGGGATCGACGCGCAGTGCAAAACAGGTAGAACGGGAAAGAAAATTTTGCCTGAAGTATTTGAATAGCGAGGGACGCGAAATTCATTGGGACTTCATCCGTGCTGTTTTAGCATCAGTTGCCAATACCGCGGTGGTGCCTTTGCAGGATCTTCTGGGATTAGACACCGGAGCCCGCATGAACCTGCCCAACACCACCCAGGGAAATTGGTCCTGGAGGTTTAAAGCTGGCGCTCTCACCGAGGGCATTTCCGATCGGCTTCGAGAACTGAGCGAATTGTATGGACGGATAAACAAGAGCGCAGTCGAGCCCACAAAATCCGAGTTACAGTAGGCGTGTCTTTGCCGAGGGCACCAAGCGGTTCCTTGCATGGAACTCGCATCCCGGTATGGCTCCGCCGCCCGATGTGAGGCGGTGGCTCTGCCCCGCCGGTTTGTTGCAGGCTCCCATTGGGCTGTGCCCCTGATGCGGGCTTCGTCCTTGGTTTAGATTTCGAGAAGCGTGCTTAATTCGATTATCTTTCGATCTGGTTTTTGGCGGTGACAAAGTTACGCTTCCTTGAGGACAAGTCCGAATCAGGGGCTCAGCCCAACTAGGATCTATAGGTGGCCGGCGGGGCGGAGCCCCCGCTTCACATCGGGCGGCATAGCCGGGTCGCTGCTTCAGTGATCTTTGCTGCGCTGGGAATCAAATAGTGACAAGCCGGTTTCTAATGGGAAGCGCAACCGCTGCTTAAGTGATCTTTGCTGCGCTGCAATCAAATAGCGACAAGCGTCTTTCCGTTTAGGGCGCAAACCCATCGCAGGTCGCGCCTTGCGATCGCGAGACCTTTTCATCGGATTGAAGCAAAGTGTGAAACAGACGTGAATTCATGCGCATCGAAAGACTAATTCTCACCAGTATCCTTTACTTTTCCCTGCCCTTGTTCTGCCGGGCCCAAGCGGCGCCCGAGGTCCTCAAAGTTGAACCGCCGAGCTGGTGGACCAGGAGTTCCATCAATCCGGTGAGGCTGATGGTCCGAGGACGAAATCTCACGGGCGCGCGCGTGAAAAGTCTGGCCGCAGACCTCAAAGTTGTGGGCCTCCCAGTAATAAACGAACGCGGCACCTACCTCTTTGTGGACATTGCCATTGCCCCCAACGCGCAACCCGGTGCTCGCAGATTGCAACTGACCTCAGCAAATGGTGTTACACACTTCTCCCTGGAAATTCTGGCTCCTCTGAATCGTTCAGGGCGCTTTCAGGGCTTTTCGCCGGCTGATGTTATCTACTTAATCATGGTAGATCGCTTCAGCGACGGGGATCCGTCAAATAATGATCCCGCTCAGTCGCCCGGCCTCTACGACCGCGGCAATAAGTTTTTCTATCACGGCGGAGACCTGCAGGGCATTATTAATCATCTGCCTTACTTAAAAGACCTCGGCGTGACCGCGCTGTGGCTAACGCCCTGGTACGACAATTACAACGCACGCAACGAGATTGAGCTGAAGGACGGCGGTCCCAGCACTGGTTTTCATGGCTACAATCCACAAGATTTCTATGCAGTCGAGGAGCACTTCGGAAATCTCGCAAAGCTGCGCGAGTTGGTGGAGACAGCACACCGCCTTGGCCTGAAAATAATTCAGGACGAGGTAGTAAATCATACGGGACCTTATCATCCGTGGGTTGACGATCCCCCCACTCCCACCTGGCTGAATGGGACCAAAGAGCAACACCTGAAGAATGTATTTCAGACTTGGGTCCTGCACGATCAGCGCCCGGTGGCGGAACTAAAGCGCACAACTATGGAAGGCTGGTTTCTCGATTTCCTTCCCGATCTGAATCAAAAGGACCGTGAGGTTTCCCGTTATCTGATCCAAAACACTCTCTGGTGGGTCGGTGTTACGGGACTCGATGGTATCCGCATGGATACCTGGCAATATGTGCCCAACACGTTCTGGCACGAATGGACACGAGCATTGAAACGCGAATACCCGAACTTCACCGTCGTCGGTGAAGTGAAAGATGGTGACGTCGTTCATACATCGTACTTTCAGGGCGGCCGAGCCAAGGAAGTTGTTGACTCAGGCTTGGACTCGCTGCTGGATTTCCCGCTCTTTTATGCAATCCGCCATGCTTTTGCCGAAGGCAAGAATGTCGACGAAGTGCCAAAAACACTGGCAAAGGACTATCTCTACCCCAACCCGAGCAATATGGTTACCCTGCTTGGAGGCCACGACGACGGACGCTTCATGAGCGAAAAGGGAGCGACTATCGCAGGACTAAAGCTGGCCAGTCTCTTCGTGCTTACAACCCGAGGGATTCCCCAGCTTTACTACGGTGATGAGATAGCCATGACTGGACCAGACGAGCCTACCACGCGCGCTGATTTTCCTGGTGGTTTTCCCGGCGACAAGCGAGATGCCTTTACTAAGGCCGGCCGAACGCTTGCAGCGCATGCTCCAGAGCAGGAACTCTTTGAATATGTCCGGACGCTAGTCCACTTGCATACCGAAATGCAGCCCCTGCGTCGCGGGCAGCTGTTAAATCTTTACGTGGCGGAGCAGCAGTATGCGTACGCTCGCAGGACCGATAATGCCGTTGTAGTGGTGGTGATAAACAATGACGTCAAACCATCCATAGTTGAATTTTCCGTTGTCTCGGCGGGGTTGCTAAACAGCGATCGGTTAATTGACCGCTTGGCAATAGGCGGAGAGGTGCGAGTAGAAGCTGGGCATCTGCGAGTGACACTACCGGCGCGTTCGGCCGCTTTGTATACAAAACGCTGATTAAGGGAGAACGAAGAAAGTAATTAGAGGGGCACTATGCAAAAACCACGGCTGAGCTTTTGGCAAATCTGGAACATGAGTTTCGGCTTCCTCGGGATCCAGTTTGGCTGGGGACTGCAGCTCGCCAACATGAGTGCAATCTATAGCTACCTTGGCGCGAAAGAATCTGACATACCCTTTCTATGGCTCGCTGGTCCTGTTACCGGTCTGATCGTTCAGCCAATTATCGGAGCAATGAGTGATCGGACGTGGAACTGGCTGGGCCGTCGCCGTCCCTACTTTTTGACCGGGGCCATCTTGTCAAGCGTGGCGCTCTTTTTCATGCCTGATTCGACCAGCGTCAGAATGGCCGCGGCCCTGCTCTGGGTACTTGATGCGAGCATTAACATCAGCATGGAGCCATTTCGCGCTTTTGTTGCCGATAAACTAAATGCCGATCAGAGAACCGCCGGTTTCGTTATGCAAAGCTTCTTTATCGGAATCGGAGCGTCTCTTGCAAATGCGCTGCCCTATTTTTTCAGATACCTCGGCGTGACCGGAAGAACACCGAGTGGTATTCCGCTTACGGTGCAGTATTCGTTCAAAATCGGCGCTGCAGCGTTTGTCGTTGCAGTACTCTGGACGATCCTCACGACGAAAGAATATCCGCCCGAAGATTTGGAGTTATTTCAAAGACTGCGTACGCAGCAGGTCGGAATTTTCGCGTTGATTAAGTCAATCCTTGCCGAGATCATCTCTGCGATTCGGGAAATGCCAACGACCATGAAGCAACTCGCTGTTGTGCAATTGTTTACCTGGCTTGGTCTGTTTTGCATGTGGCTCTTCTTTGGATTGACTACGTCATACCGCATTTTTGGAGCAACCAGTCCCCAGGATGCACGTTTTCCTTTAGGGGGTGAATGGGGTGGAAATTGCTTCGCCGTTTATTCAATAGTTACCTTTATCGTCGCTTTCGCTTTACCGAAGCTCGCAAGAATTACCAGCCGCAAAATAGTGCATGCCTTCTCGCTCGTATGTGGTGGGATAGCATTGATTTCTGTGTACTTAATCCATGACAAATATGTGTTGCTGCTAACGATGGTAGGGGTGGGAATAGCCTGGGCTTCTATCCTTTCTATGCCATATGCGATTCTTTCCGGTGCCTTACCAACCGGCCGTATCGGTATTTACATGGGAGTCTTTAACTTCTTCATTGTTATTCCCGAGATCACGCAGGCGTTAACCTTCGGCCCTCTCATCCGGCTCCTGTTTGGTGCTGAAAATCATGATGCACCACTTTACATGGTCATGATAGGCGGAAGTTTTATGCTGATCGCGGCGGCGCTGGTGGTCCGAGTTCGTGACGTGGCTGATCTTGATGTGCCGGAAAGCGCTGTCATTGCTGGCGACGAACACATCCCTTTTATTCCTGCGGAATCCGCTCAGCCGGTACCGAGCACGGGATTAGTTGATAAGGACTAGGGATTATCTGCACGTGTGCTGAAACTCTCTTATCTGCCAGCCGCAAATCAATTTCATGCAGTGGCAAAGCTATCCTTGGGGAGAAATGATGAGACGCGCCCTGTTTACCAGATACCTCTTGTTGGCAATTGTTCTGATCATTGCTTCGCATTGGTCAGGAGTTGCGGCGCAGCGGCCACCATTCAACGTCTCGAAAGCTACGGCCCGCCCCACACGTGACTGGGTGCGTGATGGAGTTATTTACGAGATCTATCCGCGAGCGTTCTCAGTTTCGGGTGATTTCAACGGCGTCACCGCTCATCTCGACGAGTTGAAAGAACTCGGTGTAAACATTCTCTGGCTGATGCCCATCCATCCAATTGGTCAGGAAAAGAAGAAAGGAACGATCGGCAGCCCTTACGCAGTGCGCGATTACTATGGCATCAACCCTGATTACGGCAGCAAGCAGGACCTGCACCGTTTGGTTGCCGAAGCGCATCGGCGCGGAATGAAGCTGATCATAGATATCGTGGCGAATCATACATCCTGGGACAATGTATTGATGAACCGCCCGGCGTTTTACGAGCATGACGCTACCGGTAAGATTACCTATCCCCACGACTGGAGTGATGTTGCGGCTCTTAATTACGAGAACCCGGAGCTGCGCCGGTATATGATAGAGATGCTGAAATATTGGATTCGTGAGTTTGACCTCGATGGTTTTCGTTGTGATGTCGCAGAAGAAGTGCCCACCGAATTTTGGGACAATGCTCGGGCGGAATTGGATCGGATAAAGCCGGATCTGATCATGCTGGCTGAGGCCCATAAGGCCGTCCTCCTTACTAAAGCCTTCGATCTCGATTATTCGTGGCCGCTGCATGGCGCGCTAACCAAGGTGCTACAGGGCGGCATTCCTGCCTCTCAATTGCGCGTCGAATGGGAAAAGGAGTTCCGGGAATGGCCACGTGGCTCTTTACATATGCGTTTTTCTGACAATCACGATGAACGTCGAGCGATTGCACGATTTGGAGAACTGGGCGCTCTGGCGGCATCAGCATTGATGTTTACGCTCGATGGAGTTCCTTTGCTCTACAATGGAATGGAAGTCGGCGACACAACGGAATCAGGTGCACCGGCGCTATTTGAGAAACTGCCGATCTTTTGGCCCATTGCCGAACGACGCCCTGAGTTTCGCCGTTTTTATCAGCAGATGATTGCGTTGCGGCGATCGAGTCCGGCCCTCCGCCGCGGTGTATTGGAGTGGCTGAAAAATACCGATGAATCGCGGGTTGTGACATTCCGGCGGCGGAGCACGTCTGAGGAAGTTCTGGTTGCGATCAATTTTTCCAACCGCCCATTTAGAGGCAGAGCAAGCGTCCCACGTTCGGCATACCGGGACGTGACGCCGGATGTTGGCCCACCTTTGCCACCTGATGCTCCGGCGCCTGCGCAAACGGTTCGCCAACGACCCGTTCACCTGCCCGCGCTTTCCCTGGAAGCCTGGGATTACCGAATTTTCCGCAGAACTCAATAAAGATGTGCAATTCAGCCCCGGGGATTTGCCCATCACTAAGAATGCTCACCATTGAACTATGTACCGGCTTTTAGTGCTGCTAATGCTGACTCTCAATTCCGCTTTTCTTTCTGCGCAAGTCATGCAGACCGCACCCGGTCGCCCCGGGCAAGATGCCCATTGGCCCAGCGCTGCGAAAGATGGATTCGGCACGGCGAATACTATGGCCTCCAAAGTTTGGTTCACGCTCTCCGCTGGTTTGCTGACTGAAGTCTTTTATCCACGTGTGGATACTCCCAATGTACAAGCGCTGCAATTCATCGTGGTCACCCCTTCAGGAGTAGAAACTGAAAGCGCGAACACCAGCCATGAAATCCAAGTACTCGATTCGCATTCCCTACTCTTTCGCCAAATCAATACAGCAAATAATGGCGCTTATACCATCAGCAAAACGTACGTGACTGATCCGCGAGGACCTGCCGTTTTGATTGAGGTTCTATTTAAAATTGGGAATGAAAAGCCGGCCGAACTCTACGTTTATTTCGATCCTTCACTCAACAACAGTGGGCTGCACGACAGAGCCTGGACCCAGGGGGAAGCCTTGCTGGCTCGCGATGGGAACGTTGCCTCCGCGCTCATGGTGAACACGGGTTTAGACGAAGCGACGAATGGCTTCCTTGGTATTAGCGACGGGCTTACTCTTCTGCAACAAGGCAGATTTAAAATAGCAGCGCAGGGAATCGCTAACGATGGAAATGTGGTTCAAATGGCCCGCATTCGCCATCCGAAAAGGTTCACGTTGGCCCTGGCGTTCGGAAAAACTCCTACGGAAGCTTTGCTCAACGCCCGATCATCCTTGTCCCGAGGGTTTGCGCGCGCGCTGCGCGAATACAATAACTCATGGCACACATACGCAGCTTCATTGGTACCGGTCGACCGGGGATACCAACGCCAATTCAATATCGCAGCAATGGTTCTGAAAGCGCTGGAGGACAAGACGTACCGCGGCGCGATCATTGCATCACCTTCAACACCCTGGGGCGGTGGGGCAAATGCGAATGAAGCGACAATCAGTGGTTATCATGCGGTCTGGTCGCGAGATCTTTACCAAATAGCCACGGCGCTCAATGCCATGGGAGACAATGCAACGGCAAACCGGACCCTGGATTTCATGTTCAATGTTCAACAGAAGGCGGATGGCAGTTTCCCCCAGAATACCTGGGTCGACGGTCGGTCGATCGGCGCGGGTCTGCAGATGGACCAGGTAGCATTGCCTATCATCTTAGCCTTTCAACTTACGCGTACTGACCGGACCACCTGGTTAAAGCACCTGAAACCTGCGGCTGATTTTATTCTTCATTATGGTCCCGTCACGGGGCAGGATCGTTGGGAGGAGAAGCCAGGCTATTCTCCTGCTACTATCGCCGCAGAGATTGCCGCCTTAGTCTGCGCCGCCAGCATTGCGGCAATTCATGGCGAACAAGTTTCCGCAACCGCTTATCTGCGAAAAGCCGACGAGTGGGCTGCCATGGTCGAGACATGGACCGCAACGAGGAGCGGTCCGCAAGTGGGCGCTTCATATTATCTTCGGATCAGCGAAAAAGGCAGACCTGACGACGCCCAGACCCTCCAGATCAACAGTGGTGGCGGCTCATATGATCAGCGCGAAATTGTCGATGCGGGCTTTCTCGAACTAGTTCGACTGGGAATAAAGTCTGCGGACGACCCATTGGTCCGCCGGTCCCTGGCAGTAGTTGATCGGCTGCTAAGGGTAGATACGCCGGTTGGGCCGGCCTGGTATCGCTATAACCACGATGCTTACGGTGAACGAATGGATGGCGCCGCCTACGACGGAAAGAATGGTGCCGGACGTTTGTGGACGCTCTTGACCGGGGAGCGAGGGGAATATGAGATTGCGAAAGGTAGTTATGTCGAGGCGCGAAAGTGCCTGCAGGCAATGGTCGGTTTTGCAAATGGTGGACTGATGCTTCCGGAACAAGTCTGGGACCGGCGAGTTTCTGCGGCGCCTGGTTCACAATTGGGCGCCGGCACCGGCTCAGCGACGCCATTGGCGTGGTCAATGGCCCAATTCATCCGGCTGGCGATCAATCTCCGGCAAGGGAAGAATATTGAGACGCCCGAACTTGTGCGCTCGCGGTACAGCAGGAGTAGAGCCATGAATGGAGGGACATAAGATGAGAAACGTTGCAGGGCTGACTTGCTGCCTCATTGTTTGTGCGGTCGCGGCTTTAGCTCAGGACATTTCCCGCCTTGAACACATTGGTCCGGTAATCAGTTTCACCCGAACTGGAAACAGCGTCACTTTAAACTGCCAGGATCGATCTCAAGTGCAGTTGACGGTGCTGGCGGCGGACCTGATTCGCGTTAGGGCTTCGTTAGGCAGAGCTCTCCCGCAAAAAGATTACTCCTGGGCCATTGCCAGGGACCAGTGGGAACCGCCTCGCTGGAATCTCAGCGAGGCGCCCGACTCGATTTTGCTGGCAACAGACGAGGTGGAAGCACTGGTTAGCAGATCACCGTTGCTCATCACATTTCGGCATGCTCAATCTCACGAAGTAATAAACGCCGATGAACAACCGATGATGTACGACGCGAGGGGTGCTTTGCAGGGGATAATGTTTGATCCGCAAGCGGGAATCTTTGTCGCCGTTGCGAAGAAGCTTGGTTTTGATGAGCACTTCTACGGTCTGGGAGAAAAGGCGGCGCGGCTCGACAAGAGGCGTGGTTCGTTTGTGAACTGGAACTCGGACACGCCGGGCTATACTGAGGGAAAAGATCCGATCTACCAAACTATTCCCTTTTACCTGGGCCTGGAACGCGGAGCGGCTTATGGCATTTTTTTTGATAACAGCTACCGCAGCTATTTTAACTTTGGCAACAGTTCGCAGGAGCGGGTCTGGTTTGGCGCCGAGGGAGGGGAGTTGAACTACTACTTCTTTTATGGACCCTCAATAAAGAAGATCCTCGGGCGGTATGCAGACCTTACGGGACATATGCCGCTGCCGCCACTCTGGTCCCTCGGAAACCAACAGAGTCGTTGGAGTTATTATCCCGACAAGATGGTGGAACAAGTTGCTCGCGAATATCGCCAGAGAGACTTACCACTGGACGTAATTCACCTGGACATCGATTACATGGAGGGTTATCGAGTGTTCACGTGGAACAAGAACCGGTTTCCGAATCCGCGTGAACTGGCGCAGAATCTCGGCAAACAGGGGATAAAGCTGGTCACGATCGTCGATCCGGGTGTCAAATACCAACCCTCAAACTCGAATGGGACCATCGCCAGTACCGGACCACCAGAGCTTGGGCCACAAGATCGCAGCTATTACGTCTTTGAGCAGGGGAAAGAAAAAGGCTACTTTCAGCGGCGCAAGAATGGGGAATTATTCATTCCCAAAGTCTGGCCAGGTGAAAGTGTCTTTGTCGATTTTTCACTTCCAGAGGCACGCCGTTGGTGGGGCGACTTGCATCGGGCTTACCTGGATTACGGCGTAGCCGGTATTTGGAACGACATGAACGAACCCTCTGATTTTGTAGATCAGTCGGGCAAGAATCAAAGTGATGTCGTTAGTTACGATGAGGGCGAGAAATCCACCCATGCAAAGAATCGCAATATTTTTGCTTTGCTCGAGGCTCGTGCTACTTATGAAGGTCTCGCCCGTTTGCAGCCGGAGCGCCGGCCTTACGTGATTACGCGCGCCGCTTACGCCGGCATTCAGCGGTATTCGACTATGTGGACCGGCGACACAAACAGCACCTGGGAATCGCTTGCCCTCAACATCCCAATGTTTACCACCATTGGTCTTTCTGGCCAGCCTTTTGTCGGCAGTGATGTGGGAGGTTTCGTCGGACGCGGGAATGGTGAATTGCTAGTGCGCTCATACCAAATAAGCTTTCTCGCGCCATTTTGTCGTAACCACAAAGAGATCAATGGCTACGATCAGGAACCCTGGCGCTTCGGCCGGTACTATGAAGCGATCATCCGTAAATATCTGAAATTGCGCTACGAGTTACTGCCGTTTCTTTATACGACTCTGGAAGAAGCACATCGGACGGGAGTGCCGGTCTTTCGACCGCTAGTGCTCAACTATCAGGAAGACGCAAACACTTACAATCTGGATGATCAATTCATGTTGGGAAATGAACTGCTAGTGGCCCCCGTACTTAGGCCCGGCGCGACTGAACGTCTGGTGTATCTGCCCAAAGGCCTCTGGTACGATTATTGGACCAATCGGAAATACGAAGGGGAAACTACAATTCGCGTGGAAGCGCCGCTTGAGACGGTGCCGATGTTCGTGCGCGGAGGGGTGATTATTCCGAAGGCTCCGGCTATGAACTATGTAGGGGAGAAAGCTGTGGATCTCATAACTTTCAACATCTATCCCGACGCCAAAGGAACCGCGTCCACAATGCTGTATGAGGATGATGGCATTAGTCCGGCGTACACGGAAGGAGTTCTTCGCCGCACCACCATAAGCGCAACACCTTCTGCCACCGGCTACAGCGTCACGGTGGCTGAGCTAAAGGGTTCCTATAAGCCTGGCTCACGTAAGTTCGAGTTTGTGGTCAAGGGAGGCGCCAGCCATGCCGGGAAGGTTGCCACCCTGACAGACGACGGACGGGCACACCGCATCACGATTCCATGAAAGGGGAACAGAGGAACAGGGGAAAGGGGGAAAAGGGCGGAAAAGCAAGGCCCAACTCTGCCTGTTCCCCCTTTCCCCTATTTCCCTCTTCCCTGTTCCCCAGTTCCCCCTTTCCCCTGTTCCCCCTTTCCCCTATATCCCTGTTCCCCTGTTCCCTTCGGGACTGGGCGGAATAGAGAACGTATCTATCGAATCCGGGTGACCTGGATCGAACTCCGGTAGGTCTGTCGCGAGATATTTCACTACACTTAATCTGTTGGCCTTGATTCCCGCCACGATGCATTTCGCCAACTCGTAACTGCCGTAGTTATTGTGGTGAGTGCCGTCACCTTCTTTAAAGGCCAGCTTTGATCTTTCCGGTCCCAACGCTTCATAAAAACGCGTGCTCATTTCATGTAAATCGATCAGCGGAATCTTTTCTTCCCGGGCCACCTGTCGTACGGCCGCGGGATAGTCTCCATGAGAGTTCGTAATCTTGCCCTGATTATCAAAAGTGCGCCGCTGCACTGGCGTGACCAGCACGGGAATCCCGCCTTTGCCGCGCGTCTCGCTTACAAACCGTTTCAGATCATTTTTGAAGCTGGTGAATGGACCAATCCCTTCACCTCTTTCCTTCTCGTCATTGTGGCCAAACTGAATGAACAGATAATCCCCGGGCTTTATTAGGCTCAGAACTTTATCGAGACGCCTGGCGCCTAATGAACTCTTCAGCGACTCTCCAGATTCAGCATGATTGGCAATGACCACGGCTGGTTTGAAGAACCGCGGCAACATCTGTCCCCAACTGTTGTAAGGCTCGCTGGGCTGGTCGCACACAGTTGAGTCGCCAAGAATATAGATCGTTGGGGCGTTCTCGATCCGGCTAATCTCCAAAGCTGAGATGCACGGTCGAGTATTATTGAACTCCAGAGTCAGCTTCTCGTCCCAGGCCCAAATCTCTGAAGTTTTCTCCCGGTCCTTGAGTTTCACCTCACCATCTCCGGAAATTCGCGGTGTGCGTACATTGACAAGGAAGGTCCGGGTTACGACCTTGCCCTTGCTGGTCAACACTTTCTCCAATAACAGACGGCGCAACTCCGCTTTAATCGTGGTGGTGGATTCGCCTTCTGGATCACCGAGCGTCACAGTCACTCGATAATTCCCTTCAGGTAAGGCAACGGAAAAGAAGAAGGGCTGTTCGCTAGTACAAAAATCACCCCCTAATTTGTCTCTGCCCCGATCAAAGCAGGAGATCTTCGCGCCTGGTTCGAAGCCATAGCCCTGGGTCTGCGTATAGACTGTGTCGGGCAGAACTTGAATATAACCAGGCGCGACGTCGCCGGGACCAAAATCGAATTTGAAATTGGCTTTTTGCAAATCGACCGAGGAGACTGAGTTGATTGCCCTGACGTTCCCTAGTTTAGATCCTGCGAGGATCATCAACAACGCTGTTGCTATGCAGATAGATTTGTGGACCATTGGTAGTAAATGGTAAATGGTAAATGGTGAATGGTAAATGGAAGAAGCCTTGATCGCTGAGCTTTGTACTTTGGCTTTGAACTTTGAGCTTAGAGCTTTCAAAGTTCTAAGTTCAAAGCTCAAAAACCAAAGACCAAAGACCACATTGACATGGACATTCACGCTTACCTGAGAAGGATAAATTACAAAGGCTCTCGCGCGCCCTCTGCTGAGACTTTGCGCCAGCTGCAGGTGGCCCACTTGCTGACCGTGCCGTTCGAGAATTTGAGTATTCATTTGGGCGAACAGATTGTCCTGGAGGACAATGCCCTTTTTGAAAAGATCGTCGGGCAGCGGAGGGGTGGCTTCTGTTACGAATTAAATGGTCTCTTTGCGGCTTTACTTCGCGCCCTGGGTTTTCAGGTCATAATGCTTTCGGCAGAAGTGGCGAATGGCGAAGGCGTGTTTGGTCCTCAGTTCGACCACATGGCATTGTTGGTTACTTTAGAAGAACGCTGGCTTGTCGACGTTGGCTTTGGTGACTCGTTTCGCGAGCCCCTGTTGCTCGCTGCGGAAGCTGAACAGGTCCAGCAGGAGCGCGTGTATCGCATTATCGCCAAAGACGGCCGGTTAACTCTTATGCAGGGAGAGAACAATGGCGAGTGGAAAGCTCAGTATCGTTTTACACTTCAACCATACACTTATGCCGACTATGCAGAGATGTGCCACTATCACCAAACCTCGCCGCAATCGCATTTCACGAGACAGCGAATTTGTTCGCTGGCGACACCTGACGGAAGGCTCAGTCTCAGTGATAGACGTTTAATAACAACTACCAGATACGGTAGTAGACAAGAGCGTGTGTTGGAAGACGAGCGCGAGTACCTGACCTTGTTACGTGATTATTTTGGTATACAAAACGTTTCCAGGCATAACTTATGATGTGAGTCAGTTTGCTTTCTGTCTCATTCTCACCGCGGCTTCAGCCCGGTGACAACGCAGCTGCCGAGATTTGTGGAACCGTTTCAACGGTTTCGGTTTTGGCGTCCTCCCTTCAACGCATCCAACCGTTAAAACGGTTGGTAGAAATCGGGACTATGGCCCGGCACCGGGGCTAAAGCCGCGGTGAGAATGAGACTGCAAAAACCTGCAATTCCACTTCTAACGACGTGACACTGAATTGAATCTTTCAAACTGAGCCTCTATCCATTATTACCCAATCGGGTTAGTGGGCTACCACCCGCTACCTCTGTTACAATTCGCTTCATGAAAATACAAATTGCGCGTGCTACGGCTACTCTTTTGATGGTGCTCTTGTCGCTGCAACTAGTTTGGGCCACCTGCGGTGGCGGGGGCGGCGGGGGTGGCGGCGGCATGCCTGGAGGAGCAGGAGGAAGCGGCGGCGCCTCAAATCCGGAGGTCTATTTTGTGCCCTGGAAAATTCGCAAGCCAAATGATTCGCCTCCGATGGGCCTGGTGCTTTACTGGTTTCCCCGCACGAACGACGAACTGAAAAGATCGAGTATGCGGGAGTCGCGCCTGCTGTCCTTGTATGCCAGCCAATGCGTGTCTATGGAGCTAGCCGATTACAAGACGCCTCAAGGACAGAAACTTGTAGGAGAATCTCAGCCTCCGGTGGCAGTGCTAGCTACGCCGGACGGCACAGCAATCTCCAAGGTTGAAAAGAATAAAGACGGCCTCCTCAAAGTTGACCAGGTGGAGAAGGTGGTTGAAAGTGAAATGAAACAGCGAGCGAGTACCGTTGATGGACATTTGAAAGAAGCCAAAGAGAAGGCAAAGGCGGGTGATAGCGAAGCGGCAATCAAGTTGTTTCAATCGGTTGTCGAACAAAAATGCATGTTCCCGAAAAAGGCCAAGGACGCTGCCAAAGAATTGAAAAAACTGGGAGTAAGTGAGGTAGCTGAATTTGCAGACGCTCCAGACTCCGGCACTCCGGTACTAGACTCGCGTGAGAGCAGGCATATTGAACAGACCATGAAGAGTGGGCTGAGGGCCGAAATCGCCGCCAAATACCTGCTGGCTGAACAACTGTACCGGAGAGCGCACCTGATGGATCCGGCGGATCCTACGCCCTTACGATATCTTGGGGAACTCTACCGTCATCATACGGGAGAGTGGAATAAAGCCCGCACGACATTCGAAGCTATTCTTGACATGCCCAGTGATCGACTCTCACGCGCGGTAGCTCTGCACGGTCTAGGCAAGATGACAATACATGAGGGGGAATTCAAGAAGGGATTGGCGTTGATGGAGGCTTCCGTCGAGGAATATCCGTTAGCGCTGGCCTATCGCAACCTGGCAGTCTATTGGAACTCAGAGGGTGACGCCGGGAAAACTGAGCAATACACGAAAAAAGCAGTTGAAGTTGATCCAAAAGATCCTTACAACCTCGTATTTGCCGCCGTATTCATGGCCGCTTCAGGTAAAGGTGACGACGCCTTAAGAATCGCCAGAGAGAACCAATCTCTACTACCCGCCTCCTATAATCTCGCTGCCATATTTGCCCAGATGGGCCAACGAGAAAAGGCGCTCTCGCTACTCAAGCGGCACTTCTTCAGGTATGAGCGATATCAGGCCGTTCGTGCTAAAGAAATGATGGAAGCGCGAGTGGACGCCGTATTCGATTCTCTGCGTGAAGATCCGGGTTTTGTAGCTCTCACGCGTGGAGCTGATGGCAAATTGCCGATGCCGATGGGGAACAGATAAGACGGGCTTTGGTCTTTGGTCTTAGAAGATCTAAAACCAAAGACCAAAGACCTAATTAACAGCGTATCTCGGTTCAGCACTTTTGCGTCCGAGCCATTCCTGCAGGTATTCGAAGTAGACATAAACGACTGGCGTTAGATACAAAGTCAAAACTTGCGAAACCGCCAGTCCGCCGATCACCGCCAATCCTAAACCTCGCCGCGCTGACGCCCCCGCACCCCAGCCCAGAGCGATTGGCATCGTACCCATCAAAGCCGACATAGTCGTCATCATAATCGGTCTGAACCTGACTATACACGCCTGGAAAATCGCCTCCTCCGCTTCCTTTCCTTCTCGTCGTTGAGCTTCCAAAGCGAAATCGATCATCATGATTGCGTTCTTCTTCACGATTCCAATTAGCATGATCAAACCTACGAACGCATACACGTCCAATTCGCGGCCAAAAACCAAAAGCATCAACAAGGCCCCTAACCCGGCCGATGGTAATCCCGAAAGTATTGTCAAAGGGTGGATGAAACTCTCATACAAAATTCCCAGGACCAGGTAGATAACCAAAATCGCCACCAGTAGTAACAAAGTAAGATTCTGGAGCGAAGACTGAAATACCTGCGCGGTACCCTGAAAGCTGGTGGTGACCGTCGCCGGAAGAGTTTGTTTTGCGAGCGCCTGCACCTGAGCCGTGGCCTGGCTCAAGGAAACACCAGGACGCAAATTGAATGAGATCGTTGCTGCCGGTAGTTGGCCCAGGTGGTTAACCAACAAAGGTCCCACACCCGTAGAAAACTTAGCGACCGCACTCAAGGGAACCAATTGGCTCGTCGCAGAACGAATGTACAGCCCCGCCAGCGCCGAGGGATCTCTTTGAAATTGCGGCTTCACTTCCAAGATCACCTGATACTCGTTCGTCGCGGTGTAGATCGTAGACACCTGGCGCGAACCAAAGGCATCGCCGAGAGCAGACTGAATTTGCTCAATTGTCACGCCTAGGGCTGCAGCCTGTTTCCGATCAATATCGACGTTGATTTGCGGCGTATTTACTTGCAGATTGCTATTCACATCCTGAATCAGAGACAGATCCCGCATCGCCTTTTCCAGAATTCCGGTAGTGGCGGAGAGTTCACTAGTGCTCGTGGCCTGAAGAGTTACCTGATAAAGGCTGCGACTCGCTTGCCCGCCGACGCTGATCGAAGGAGGGTTTTGAACGAATACCCGGAGACCTGGTTCGCGCGCTAACTTTGGCCGCAATTCCTCAGCAACCTGATCCGCACTCAACTTTCGTTGATTCCCGGGCTTCAGACCAATGAAAATTGTTCCGTTATTGCCGCCGGAATTTCTTCCCCCGGAACCTACCGTGGAGGCCACTGATTGAACATTCTCATCACGTTGAATGATAGTCGCTATGGCATTCTGGTGCTTGATCATATCGTCGAGAGACACGCCTTGCATTGCCTCGGTGCTACCGAAGAGTAGATTGCTGTCACCGCTGGGAATGAATCCTTTGGGTACGACTGTAAACAGATATACTGTCAAACTGGCCAGCAGCGCCATCACCACGATTGTTGACAGCCGATGGGCCAGTACCATCCTCAGGCTCCACTCATAAGCGTGTAGCACCCGATCATAAAGGCCTCCCGTAATATTCCACCACTTTCTCTTTTTTCCGGGGCCATTTCCCTGAACTGCGCTTTGCCTGATACCGCCCGCCTTGAGAAGGCGACTGCCGAGCATCGGCGTAAGAGTCAATGACACGAACCCGGAGACCAGAATTGCTACACTAATGGTTATAGCAAACTCCCGAAATAGTCTTCCCAGAATGCCGCCCATAAACAGAACGGGAATAAAAACGGCGACCAGAGAAACTGTCATCGACACAATGGTAAATCCGATTTCTCGTGATCCTTTAAGCGCCGCCTCCATCACACCTTCCCCGAGTTCAATGCGACGCACGATGTTCTCGAGCATGACCACGGCGTCGTCTACTACAAATCCGACTGACAGCGTCAGGGCCATCAACGAGAGGTTATCGAGGCTGAAGTGCAATAGGTACATCGCGGCAAACGTACCAATAATGGAAGTCGGCAGCGCCAGCGTAGGAATAACAGTAGCTCTAACATTGCGCAAAAAAAGGAAGATCACCAGCACAACCAGCGCAATCGCCAACAGCAACGAAAACTGCACGTCATCGACCGATTGACGAATTGAAATAGAGCGATCGTTGAGTATGTCCAGGCTTACCGAGGCCGGAAGCTGTTCGCGGAACTGCGGCATGAGCTGGCGTATAGAATCGACTACGGCGACCGTATTGGTTCCGGGCTGGCGCTGAACCGCTAGAGTCACACTTCGCCTTCCGTTAAACCAACTGGCCACTTTGTTGTTTTCGACGTCATCAATGACAGTGGCTACCTGGGCCAATCGTATCGGCGCACTGTTGCGGTAAGCCACTATCAAAGGGCGAAAAGCCGCGGCGTCCGGCAACTGGCCATTCGTCTGTAACGTCAGGTCCGTATATTTGCCGTGAAGCGTGCCAACCGGAATGTTCGGATTACCGTTAGTGATTGCTGTATGGACCTCGTCAATTCCAATGCCGCGCGCCGCCAGCTCCGCAGGATCGAGTTGGGCGCGGACCGCGTATTTTTGAGCTCCATAGACCTGGACCTGCGAAACGCCTTCAACCATGGAGATCCGCTGCGCCACTAATGTCTCGGCATATTCGTCGACAGCTGAAAGCGGCAATATTTGCGAGTTGAGTGACAAGAAAAGGATCGGGCTGTCTGCTGGATTTACTTTTCGAAGACTTGGCGGCGTCGGCAATCCCGAAGGCAACTGCTGCAGGGCGGCAGAGATAGCCGTTTGCACGTCTTGGGCGGCTGCATCGATGTCCCTGCTCAAATTGAATTGTAAGGTGATCGAAGTAGACCCCTGCGAACTGGTTGAGTTGATAGAGTCAATACCGGCAATCCCGGAGAACTGCCGTTCGAGCGGAGTCGCCACAGACGATGCCATAGTCTCGGGATTTGCACCGGGCAAGCTAGCGCTCACGTTTATGGTCGGGTAATCCACTGTTGGCAGATCGCTGACTGGCAACGAGCGATAGCCAATTAAGCCGAAGAGCACGATTCCGATCATGATCAAAGTGGTGGTGATCGGCCGTCGAATGAAGAGTTCCGAGATCCCGCCGCCGGCTGAAGCGGTTGAGTTTTGATGAGGGTCAGCTTTCTGTTTTCTCTCCTCAGACATCCATTACCTCACTCGGGTCCGGTGTTGCTTAAAACAAGACCCTTGCGATCTTCGCTGTTACGCTCCTCCAAGGCGCGCTCAGTCCTGGGGACTCAAGCATTCACTGGTGTGGTTCCCGGCTCTCCACCAGACGCTTCGCTTTTCTTTCCGCGCCACAACCAGTCCTGAAATTGTTCGAAATAGATGTACACAACCGGTGTCAAATACAAGGTCAATATTTGCGAAACCGCCAGGCCCCCGACTACTGCCAGCCCTAATCCGCGCCGCGACTCAGCACCCGCTCCCCAGCCCAGGGCAATCGGCAAGGTGCCCATTAGCGCCGCCATTGTCGTCATCATGATCGGTCGGAAACGAATCAAGCAGGCCTGGAAAATCGCCTCTTCGGCTTCTTTTCCTTCCTCACGCTGCGCCGTAAGCGCAAAGTCGATCATCATGATGGCGTTCTTTTCCACGATCCCTATCAGCATGATTAACCCTACGAAGGCATAAACATCCAACTCCCGCCCAAACAACAACAACGTTAACAGGGCGCCCAGGCCCGCCGAGGGCAATCCTGAAAGAATTGTGAAGGGATGAATAAAACTCTCATAGAGAATTCCCAGGACCAGATAAATGACCATCACGGCTACCAGTAGCAGAACTGTGAGGTTCTGGAGCGATGACTGAAAGATTTGCGCGGTTCCCTGAAAACTGGTGGTGATGGTTGTTGGCAGAGTCTGTTTCGCGAGCGCCTGCACCTTATCGGTTGCGCTACTCAAAGACACTCCGGGACGCAAATTAAAGGAGATCGTGGCAGAAGGAAGTTGGCCCAAGTGATTAACCAACAACGGACCCACATTGGTGGTTAATTTAGCAACTGTGCTTAAGGGAACCAGCCGCTCCAGGGAAACTTGATTCGAAGATTGCTGACCTGCCGGGGCTGGAACTGAATAGGTTGGGATAGGCGACGTTTGGGCCAGTGCTGTTTGATTGGAAACTGACGGACTGGGCGAGGCATGGATATAGAGCTTACCAAGAGCGGTGGCGTCTTGCTGAAAAGCAGGCTTCACCTCCAGGATGACCTGGTACTCGTTCGTTGGAGCATAGATCGTAGAGATCTGTTGAGTGCCATAGGCATTGTTGAGGGCACTCTCGATCTGCAGAGCCGTGATTCCCAGAGCAGCTGCCTTATCACGATCAATCTCAACATTAAGCTGGGGATTATTGGTCTGAATGTCGCTGGTTACGTCCAGCAGTCCCGGCACGGTTGCAATCCTTCCTTCCAGTGTCCTGGCGTCGCGATAGAGTTCGTTGCGATCCGGGCCCTGAAGCGTCAATTGGTACGGACTTTTTGTGACCTGACCACCTACTTGGACCAGGGGAGGATTCTGCAAATAGATCCCGATTCCGGGCACCGTCGTAAGCTTCGGGCGCAGGTCTTCGATAATTGCGTCCACGCCTTGATGACGCTGCGACAGTGGCTTTAAGAGAACCAGAATATTGCCCGTGTTACTGGCGGCGCTGACGTCGCTTTGTCCCACCGTTGAGAGTACGCCTGCGACGTTCGGATTTGCGCGAATGATGTCTACCACCTGTCCCTGGTGACGAGACATTTCGTCAAAAGAGATTCCTGCGACTGCTTCGGTATAGCCAATGATTTGACTCGTGTCGTCGTTGGGAATGAAACCTTTCGGAATGACGTAAAAGAGCAAGATCGTAATCGCAAAAAGGACCGCGCTTAGCAACACCGTCAACCCTCTATATTCCAGGACTCTTTGGAGACTCCACTGGTAACCCCCGGCCATCCATTCATAGGCGCGCTCGGTTGCCGACCACCAACCCGATCTTTTTTGAGTGGGCGCCGTAGCCCCTGGAAGCTGTTCCCGTTCTTGACCATTTGCGGAGGACCATCCGGTTCCGTTTACCTTATCTTCAGTTGCCGTCGAAGCAATGGGACTCTGCCCGGGAGTTTTTCTTTCATCCGGAACTTTGGGGCCCCGAAATCCGACAGCTTTAAGTAGTCGACTGCAAAGCATCGGGGTCAAGCTCAGGGAGACAAAACCGGATACCAAAATTGCCACACTAATAGTCACTGCAAACTCACGGAATAGTCGGCCCAATATGCCACCCAAAAAGAGCACCGGGATAAAAACCGCCACCAGTGACACGGTCATGGAAACGATTGTGAAGCCAATCTCGCGCGAACCGTTTGCTGCCGCTTGCATGGCCTCTTCGCCAAGCTCCATCCGTCTCACAATGTTCTCCAACATCACCACCGCATCGTCAACCACAAACCCGACTGATAAAGTGAGCGCCATGAGTGACAAATTGTCTAGACTGAAACCCAACAAGTACATCACAGCGAAGGTGAACACGATTGAAGTGGGCAGAGCCAGTGTAGGTATAAATGTCGCCCTCACATTGCGCAGGAAAAGGAAGATTACGAGTACTACGAGGGCAATCGCCAGCAATAACGAAAACTGTACGTCGTTTACAGATTCACGAATGGAGGCCGAGCGATCGTATAAGACATCCAAATTGATCGAAGCCGGAAGTTGCTGCCGAAACGTAGGCAACAATTTGCGGATCGCATCGACCACGGCCACCGTGTTGGTTCCGGGCTGGCGTTGGATAGTGAGCGTAACCACCTGCTGGCCGTTGTAGCGACTCGCCAGTCGATTGTTCTCTACGCTGTCTATCACGTCACCGAGGTCGCGAAGCAACACTGGTGAGCCGCTGCGGTAAGCCACGATCAACTGGCGATAGGCCTCGGCGTTTGTCAGCTGCCCGTTGGCTTGCACCGTCAGGTTTCGATGCACGCCATAGAGAGTGCCAACAGGCAAATTCGAATTTCCGCGCTGCAGTGCATCCGCCACATCGTCGATTCCGATGCTGCGGCTAGCCAGAGCCGAAGGGTCAAGTTGCGCCCGCACGGCATATTTTTGTTCCCCGGTAACCAGTACCTGAGCGACACCGCTTATAGTCGAGAGCCGCTGCGCGATAGATGTGTCAGCGAACTCATTTATTTTGGAGAGCGGCAGGGTGGAAGAACTGACCCGCAGATAAATTATCGGCTGATCCGCCGGATTTACTTTCTTCAGAGTTGGTGGCGTTGGCATGCCGGGCGGCAACTGACGCACTGCAGCCGCGATCGCAGTTTGGGCATCCTGGGCTGCCGCATCGATGTTGCGACTCAAATCAAACTGCAGAGTTACCTGTGTATTACCAAGAGTACTGGTGGAACTGACTGAGTTAAGGCCGGCAATAGTCGAGAATTGCCGCTCAAGCGGAGTGGCCACCGACGACGCCACTGTCTCGGGGCTGGCACCCGGCAGGTTCGCAGTTACCTGGATGGTGGGATAGTCAACATTTGGTAAGTCACTGACCGGAAGCGCACGATAACCAATAAGGCCAAAGAGCACGATTCCAGCCATGATTAGAGTAGTCGTTATGGGCCGTTGAATAAAGAGTTGAGACACTTGGGACTACTTACTTGCCCTTCTTGGGTTGTACTTTGACTCCTGGTACCAATCTCAATTGCCCGTCGGTTACGACCTGCTCGCCTGGTTTCAGCCCCTGCTCTATCACAGTGTTGTTGTCAATGGTGGCTCCGGGCGTTACGGTTCGCACTTCCGTCGTCATATCCGGCTTGACCACGTAAACAAAAGAATTATCCTGCCCTATTTGCACAGCCTGCGATGGGACCACCGTGGCCTGAAGCTGTTCTCCGAGCGTGAGAACCACGTTTACAAACTGTCCCGGAAATAGTCTTTCATCGCTGTTTTCAAACGTGGCCTTTAGCCTGATGGTGCCGGTTGTGGTGTCCACAGTATTGTCCAGCAGCGACAGCTTGCCTTCAGCTGGGTGAGATTCATCGCCCGGAATGACTACTTCCGTCTTGAATCCGCCGGAACCCGAATATTGTCGAATTCGCAATAAGTCCTGCTCCGGAACGGAGAAGGTCACGTAAATGGGAGCAGACTGCGTTATGGTCACCAGAGGAGTGGTGTTATTTGCTGGGATCAGGTTGCCGGCGGTGATCGCCAGATTTCCAGTTTTGCCAGTGATAGGAGCGCGGATGCTGGTATAACTGAGCTGCACTCTCGCGTTCTCGACATTGGCCTGCTCGGCTTTAGCCGCAGCTTGCAGGTTCTTCACATTGGATTGGTCTGCACTAACCGTGGCCTCAGCAGCTTCTGCCGCGGAAATGGCATTGTCGTACTCTTCCCGCGAGACAACGCCTTGTTCGACCAACTTTGTATCGCGATTCGCAACTATTCTGGCGTTTACTGCCGTAGCATGGTCTCTTGCGACTATGGCCTCGGCTTGACTAACGGCAGCGATTGCCTTCGCCAAATTGGCTTGTGCCTGAGCAAGAGCGGCTTGTAATGGACGCGGATCGATCGTGAAAAGCGGATCGCCTTTCTTTACCTCCCGACCGGGGATGAAATAGACCCGCTGCAGAGTTCCTTCGACCTGGGACCTCACCGCCACAGTCGACAGCGCTTCCACGTTGCCGATAGCTTTAATCTGTATTGGCACATCTTTTTGTGAGGCAACAGCGATTTCGACCGGCACCACCTCGCTTCGTGGCTTGTTTGCAGCCTTGTCAGATTTTTCGCCCAGGAAATGCCAAACGAGGAACAAGACAACGATCAAACCGACCAGCCCCAGGCCCTGTATCAGCCGAGCCCGAGTCTTTGTGTGGGCCAAAGAGACTTTTTTCCTTGTCGGCTTGCCTTTCTCAACATGTTGATCAGGAATTGGAAGGGCTAGTTGGTCTGAAATTCCCTCATCCATTATGCACGTCTCCTTCAAACCGGCCGAAGGTGTACCTTTATGCTTCGATAGCTTGCCTTATAGATGAGGTGAGGTTAAGGCGGAATGAAAAGTAAAGTAAATGGAGTGTGGTTTTTTTGTCATGACCAAATCACAAGTAGAGAGACTCCTTCCAAACTCAAAAAAGCGGTTGACATTTCAGACGATTGGAATAATATGTCTGCTCTTAGGACAAATAGATACGGGTCAGTTGGGTATTTTGTCGCTATCCTTGTCGCTATCCTTGGTATATCCTTGAAATCTTAGGGGTTCTACTTAACGGCATTCTATATTTCGTCATCCTACGGCAATTTGCCACAAAAGAGGACATATTCGATGAGAAAGATTGACCCGAAACGTTTTCAGATTGCTAAACGACGTACGTCGCGCGAGATAAATCGCCAGATTGCTCTAACTCTTATCCGCACACATCAGCCGATTTCACGTGCTGACCTTGCCCGCTTAATGGGTACCAGGCGCGGCGCGGCATCAGTGCTGGTCAGCGAACTCTTAGCAGAAGGCTTAATCTTTGAAGGCGCCACCGGAGAAGGAGGAGGGCGCGGAAGGAAACCAACGTTCCTTTATATTGATTCCAGAAAGCGATACGTCATCGCCGTCGATATTCGCGCCACCCGCACTTACATTACGGCCAGCGATCTGCTCGGAAAACCTCTGGTGGGCATAAGCAGCTTTCCCACTACTCGCGATCTCAACGGCCTTGTCTCCCGCCTCACCGAAAGGGTCAAACAAATTGTGGCTGATCAGCAGACAGTAGCCACTTGTCAGGGAATCGGAGTGGTGGTGCCCGGTATGACTGATCATAGTTCAGAGCGGGTACTACATGCGCCCACTTTGGGCTGGCGCGACGTTAACGTGAAAGATCCGCTGGCGGCGGCAACCGGTTTGCCTGTGCATGTGGAGAACTCCGGCCGCGCGTGTGCGTTGGCCCAAGTCTGGGCGGCTCGCGGCGATGCCGGTACTGGAGACTTGGCCTTTGTCAGCGTCTCTGATGGAGTTGGCGTGGGCATTGTCGTGAATGGCGAGATATTGCGCGGCCGGCACAATATTGCCGGGGAGTTCGGGCATGTCCCGCTGAGCATCGATGGACCACGTTGTTCCTGTGGCGCAACCGGTTGTTGGGAGGCTTACGTTTCGAATCTGGCAACCTTATCGCGCTATTTCGGACGCGATCCAAGCGAACGCAAGCCAGTATCTGCAGAGACAGTCAATTTCACCATTGAGGATCTCATTGCCCGCGCAAGAACGGGCGACGGTAAAGCGCTGGCAGCGCTCAATTCAACCGCGCGTTACCTGGGGCTGGGACTAGTTTCCATTATTAACGCAGTCGATCCCTCTCGCGTGTACATCGGCGGAGAAATCATCGCCGCCTGGGATCTAATCGAGCCAACCGTGAGAGCCGCTCTTGCTGAACGGGCATTAACGGACTTTGCCGCTCATACAGAGATCAGAACCGTCTCCGTTGAAGAACATCCGCGCTTACGTGGAGCCGCGGCGCTGGTGGCAGCCCCGGCCTTTGCTGCGCCGATGGTGGCCTAAGACCATCTGACTTTCAATTGAAATCTGATATTCGCCCCATAAGCATTGGGCCAACTGGTCGGCTGACGCTACGAACAGACTGAAATTTTCCTGGGAGGTCTACTGCAATGCTAAGCATGTTTTCATATCACTTGAGTGTTTGCCCAACTTTGCAATCCGCGAAGTCTTACTGCGTTTCTTTAAAGAAATACGATGGGCCATCAAAGAAGCGCAAATTTATAGAGCGCCGGAAGTATGTGCCGGCTCTTGTTGCGGTCTTACTATGCATCGCCACCCAAGTGAACGTGAGCGCTCAAACCACAAACGTGGGCCGAATTTCCGGAACGGTGATTGACAGCTCTAAAGCCGTAATACCCGGAGCATCAATAACAGTCATCGAAGAGGCGACAGGCGCCTCGCGTAGGGTCACTACAGACTCTAATGGAGCCTACGTCGTCACAAATCTGCCAGTGGGAACTTATCGTGTATCCGTGGAGCAGACTGGGTTCGGCAAAGAAGTTAAAACAGGATTCAGGTTGGACGCCGACGGACGGATCACAGCCGATTTTGTTCTCCAGCCAGGCACGCTGACCGGGACCGTCGAGATTAGCACCAGCGCTGGTGAAACTGTGAATACGGTTTCCGGGGAGATCTCGCGCGTGGTTGATGGACAGCAAGTGCAGGACCTGGCGCTAAACGGCCGAAACTTTATTCAGCTTGCCTCACTGATTCCAGGCGTGGCACTTATTGATGAAGATCAAATGGCTGTAACAACGGGCCTGGGTGCCGCGAATCAATCCGTCAATGGAGTGCGTCCAGATCAGAACCTGTTAACCGTTGACGGCGGATTCGATTTGGATTCGGGATCGAATGGCAGTCAGATTAATAATGTTGGCGTGGATTTCATTCAGGAGGTCAGCATCAAGACCTCCAACTTCTCGGCCGAGTATGGTCGTAACTCGGGCGGAGCAACAAATGCGGTAACCCGCCGCGGCGGAAACAGTTTTCACGGCGGTGGCTTAGAATTCATAAGAAACGACGCGCTCGACGCCAGGAACTCCTTCTCACCGCAGAAACAGAAGCTTCGCTTCAATGACTTTGGTTGGAATCTCGGTGGGCCAATAAAGAAAGACAAGTTCTTCTTCTTTGCGGGTGAGGAATGGAAGAAGATTAGCCAGGATGCCGCGCCGACGTCCCGTACCCTGCCGACAACCGCCATGCTGCAAGGCGATTTCCGCGCGCTCACGGGAATCACTCTCACGAAGCCGGCAAACGCTCCAGTCGGCTGCATCATTACCAATAACGTTCTCAGCCCACAGTGCATATCCGCCGACGGCAAAGCCATCGCCAGCCTATATAGTGCTATGCAAAAAGTGGCTACCTCATTTACCAACACCTTCACTGGTAACAACACCATCTATCAAGTATCGACGCCCTTTGATTGGCGTGAGGATTTCCTGAGGCTTGACTATCGCTTCAGTGAGAAACACAGCATCTTTTTTCGCTACCTGCATGACTCCTACAGTATCGAACTGCCGTTTGGCTTTTCCTGCGCGGGAGCGGGCGATGTACCCAGCTGTCCGGAAAACCGGAGGCGGCCCGGTACAAGTTATCAACTATCCCATACCTGGCTTATGAGCCCGACACTGGTAAACGAGGCGTATGTTAATGCCTCGTGGAATGGACAACGAATCCCGCCAACGGGAGATTTATGGAAACGTGATACTTACGGATTTACTTTTCCTCAGGTATTTGCCGCAACCGGCGGCGGCCGCTTCCGCAATAGCATTCCCGACATCACGTTTTCGGGAACCGGGACGAATCCCAGCACTGTTGCCGGCCAATCACATTCGTTGCTCTCACCGACGACTGATATTGCTGTAAATGAAACCCTCACCTGGACCCATGGCAGTCACACCTTGAAGACAGGCGCCGTGATCATTCGCAACCGCAAAGACCAGAATGCGCGGTCGCTGTATGCTGGTCAGGTCAGTTTCCAGGGTTCAGGCACTAACGCAAATTCCACCCGCTACTCATTTGCGGACGCGCTAATGGGCAACTTTCAGGATTACCAGGAAGCCTCGGATGATCCGGTAGGTTTCTTCCGTTTCACGCAGTTCCATGCGTTCCTCACCGATAGCTGGAAAGTGCGGCGTAACCTTAGCCTCGAAATTGGAATGCGCTATCAATATGTAATTCCAACCTACACTCAAGCTAATCAGATCTCAAACTTCGATCCGGCGCTTTATGTCCCTACAAAGGCGGTCACTGTCCTGCTCAACGGGACGATTGACGCCTCCAAAGGTGGTAATCCACTGAATGGTTTGATTCGAGCCGGCTCAGGAGTCCCCAGCGAAGAACTGGGTCGCGTGCCGAATGGTGCCAGTCCAGCAGTTCTCGCAGTGCCAGCCGGAGCCCCACGAGGCCTTTATCATTCGAAGAGTGTTTGGGCGCCACGCTTTGGTTTTGCCTGGCAGCCTTTCAACGGTGACAAGACTTCGGTCCGTGGCGGGTTTGGAATCTTTTACGACACCCCGGAAGGAAACATGATTTTCGATGAACTGACTAATCCTCCTTTCATTCAAACCGTCGATTTCCAGAATGGAAATCTTTCCAATCCAACGGGTGGCAAGGCCGTTGCCGCCGCTCCGCTTACGCTTAATGCGATCGACCCAAATCTGAAATTAGCCTACACCACGAGCTACAGCCTCAGCATACAACGACAATTGCCACATGGTTTTTTCCTGGAAGTAGCCTATGTGGGAAATCGCACCAAGCACTTGTTGCGCAAGCCTGATATCAACATGCCCAGTCTTGCCGCGCTACTGGCAAACGCGGCGCTACCCACCGCTCAAAGGGCAACCAGCATAAATGCTTTGCGACCATTCAAGGGATACGCCGGCATCAATATGTTTGTGAGTGATGCCAGTTCTAACTACAACGGGATGCAAGCCTACATAACAAAGCGCAAGGGTGATTTAAGGGTGACCGGCAGTTACACCTGGTCCCACGTTCTCACAGACTCAGGTGGCGGAAACAATGACGTGCGGAACAGTGGTACTAACGATAACATTCAGGATGCTACGATGCGGTTCTTGAATTATGGACCGGCCCCATTTGATCGCAGACACATCTTTGTTGCTACTTACAGCTACGATCTGCCCTTTTGGCGAAACGCCCACACGCTAGCCGCCAGGCTCCTGGGAGGATGGGAAGTAAGCGGCATTACTCGCGCCGAGACTGGTGAGCCTTACACTGTGACGGCGAACAGCAACTTTGGTGGGTTCAGCTTCAGGCGTCGGGCCGACTACATTGGCGGGGACATTAGTCTAAGCAATCCTGCGCCTTGCGCGTCGACTGATACACCACCGTGCCTCCTCTGGTTCAACCGTAGTGCTTTTGCAGCGGCCGCTGCTGACACGCTGGGAACCAGCGCTCCAGGAATGGTGCGTGGTCCTGGGCGTTATCTCTGGGACATCTCTCTGCGTAAAGAGTTTCCGCTGCCGCGAGAAGGGTGGCGGTTGCGCTTCCAGACCGATTTCTTCAATGCCTTCAACCACGTAAACTACCGCTTTTCTACACTAACGGCTTTGATTGCCAATAACACGAATATAAATAATGGGAGTTACGGAAAGGTTTCTCCTCCGGGACCCCCACGGCAAATCCAATTTGCTCTAAAACTGACATTCTAAGGAGGCTGCCGTAGCTGTTTTTGCGAAGGACATTCGAACTCAGCTTGACAATGAAAGCGAGGTCATCAAAAACCGAATTCGTATTTGTTGCCCTTCTCTTTACAGGCGTGATGACAAGCGTCGTTATGGCGAAGTCCAGCAGTTCTCACGTCCTGGGCGGGGTGCCGCCCGCGAAGGTCAGGACGGCAAATTTACGCGCAGAAGTAAACAACTTTCTGGGGAAAGAACTCGCCAGCCATCTGGCAGATATAAAAACCCTGGAACCTCCGCCTGACCATGTGGTTGGGGCATGGACCACCGGAGAGTTTTCCTGGGGAACTTTCATGTACGCATTGGCGCGCTTTTCAGCCACTGCTAACCAGAGTGAATTGGCAGGCCGAAGTCTGGCAAAGTGGGTGGGTCAGATTGGTCTGATCGAAGCAAAAGGAGGCGGGAAGGCGTTTTCACAACTTTATGCAGCCCTGGCGCTGCGCAATTTTGGAACTGATCTAAAGACGAACCCCCTTTGGCAGAGCCTCAATTCTGAAGAACAGACGGCTTGGCGTTCACTGCTTAATCCGAACGCTTCTATGATCCCCGCACGAATCGGGTTATTGATTTGCCAGAAAACTACCTTGGCGTCGCTGCGCGTATCGCCGCCATCAGTTACCGGCTCGGTGTGACCACTGATCGTCGGTTCGTTGACAAACTTCTGGATCGCGCCGCACTTCAATTCACCGGCGGAGCAATTTACTCCGACGATGCTCCGCCGACGGGTCGATATGATCGCTACTCAAACGAGTATGCGCGTTATGTATATGAAGCTGCTGAGACTCTTGGCCGCGAAGACATCATTGAGAAACTGAGACCCTCGCTAAAAAGACAAATGCGGTTATGGTGGGATCTGGTTTCAGAGGATGGTTATGGTTACAACTGGGGTCGCAGTCAGGGGGTCGTGAGCTATCTTGACACTCCCGAGATTGCCAGTTTCCTGGGTTCGCACCCGGAGTTCCGACCGGCGTCACTGCCTGACATAGCTGCCCTTTACTATCAGGCCTGGCGCTACCTGCGTCAGGACTATCGTGACACCGCGCATCTCCTTTCTATTTTTGCTTTTGGGCGGGGAAATTTCTCGTACATCACTCCCCAGCGCGAGTGGCAACAAACCACGAGCTTCTTTGGGAAGCTGGCAAATTCTCATACCACTCTCATGGATGCACTGGAGCGTGAGGGAATAAGCGACTTTCCCGAAGTTCCCACTCTCCCTGCGGTGGCCAGGTTCGAGTTCTTCCGTCAGAATAGCGATCGTCCGGCAGGAGTTTGGGTTGTACGACAGGGCGCGTTGCGTTTTGCTCTACCAATTACAACGGGAACAAGACCAGGGATTGCCGATTATTTACCTGCACCCCATGGTTTGCCGGGTTTCGCAGCACCTGTGGAACAAAATTATCCGGCGCTGGCAACTTATCTTGAATTGGAGGACGGACGCACGATTGTTGCCACTGACGGCGCCGATGCGATTGATCCCGCCGGAGACGGTCACGAATTGCGTGTGCGTTGGCATCGCTGGGCCGTTGTGGGTGGCAAACCGGGAGATTTCGTCGATGTCGGCCTGAGCACAGAAGTCGTCTGGCGTATTGATGGCGCGACGCTGAGTCGCGAAGAAATGCTGAGCGCGGCGCAACCTCTAAATATTGTTCATTGGATGATCGCGGTGCCTAGTCAATACTCAACCGTCGAGACATTGTTCGCCGACCGCAGGACACGCACAGACCGTTTTAGTTCGCCTGCAGGAACTCTGGAAGTAAAGGTGATTGATGCAAGTTTTCCTCTCACCTCCCGCATCGTTGCTACCGGAGACAGTCCGTTCGGACGCGGAGTGCACGGGGCAATTCCGTTGCATCTGGTGATTGAGTCGCGTAACTTACGAATGCAACCTGGCGGTCCACAGCGCTGCCGGCTTGCCTTAACCGTGGGATCAAATCCGAAGCCTGCTAACACTACAATCAAAGAGTAAGGGAGAGTTTTTATGGTTGCAGAATTAACACCCGAGATCACGCCCGCTACCTGTTTTGTACCAGCCACGCATAAAGGCAAAGGACGACGCACAGCCGTGGCGCCCGGTGCTACCGCCGCGCGTTATTTGCACTATGGAAGGATAACTCTTGACGCCGACGAAGCTCCTATCGCGTTTGAGAATGGAGAACACGAAACCGGTCTCGTCTGTTTGAACGGCGCGGCTCGAGTCACAAGCGGGGGAGAAACTTTTGAGCTCGCTCGATACGATTCTCTGTACGTACCTCGTGATTCGGAGATCCAAGTAGAGGCCGGAGCGACAGGTTGCGATCTGGCGGAGATCTCTGCCCCAGTCGCCAAACGCTACCCGCTGCAGTTCGTTGCCTATACCGATATAAGGCAGAATCCGAGGCTTCACTTAATCGCCGGCAAACCACCGGCAGAACGAGATCTGAACATACTGCTGGGCGGCAATATCGAGGCCGGACGAATTATGGCTGGCGTTACCTTCTCGAGCCCGGGCAACTGGACCTCCTGGCCGCCGCACGAGCATTCCCGAATGTTAGAAGAGGCCTATCTGTTCATTGACATGCCAGCGCCTGCTTTTGGTGTGCAGTTCGTTTATACGAATCCGGAAAAGCCGGAGCTGGTACAGGTGGTCCGTGAAGGTGATTGTGTGTTGATGCCTAGAGGTTATCACCCAAACGTTGCTGCGCCCGGTGGTCAAATTAATTTCTTATGGATGATGGCGGCCGTTCGTGAAGGTGAAGACCGGCAGTATGGAGTGGTAAATGTACAACCCGAGTACGCGGCAGGCGGCTCAGGTTTGGAAGCTGCACGCGGAAAATGATGAGTATGTCTACAACCTCTCAGGATGAATTGGAGATGCGGCCGGAAACTGGTGCGCAACACTTAAGCTGGTCCACCATTCCTGTTGCGCACATAGGCGAGGGTATTCAGCGTCAGATGATTGTGGGTGAAAACCTGATGATCTGCCGCTTTCGCTTCGCGCCGTTTCTGGTTACGCCTGAACACGAACATCCTCATGAACAGATTTCGATTGTCGTAAGCGGCCGTGCCAGGTTTTTTATTGAGGGCCAGGAACGGATCGCGAGTGCCGGGGATGTCCTCCACTTCCCTCCAAATTGCTGGCACGGCGCCACAATGATGGACGAGGTGGTGGTTTTAATAGACATTTTTACTCCCATTCGCAAAGACTTCTTAGAAAGCTAAGGAGTCAGAAATCAGGAGTCCGAAGTCTGAAGTCAGGAGTGTGACTTCTGACTTCGGACTTCGACCCTTATATGATTCTCGATAAATTCAAACTGAATAACAAAGTGGCACTCGTCACTGGCGCCTCCACCGGGTTGGGTGCCGCTATAGCAGTTGCTCTGGCGGAGGCAGGAGCTGACGTTGCAGCCCATGGAAACTCGCGGTCCGCTGACCGTACCTGTCAGAAAATTAAAGATCTCGGCCGCCGCAGCGTCGCCGTCCTGGGCGATCTGAGAGACAAAGCAGTACCACGACGGCTCATAGCAGAAACTACGCGCCACTTCGGCCAATTAGACATTCTCGTTAACAATGCCGGCACTATTCGTCGCGCGCCTGCCGTTGATTACTCGGAAGACGATTGGACCACGGTGCTGGAAATCAATCTCAGTAGTGTTTTCCGGCTGTCTCAGCTGGCTGGGAGACAGATGATTGAGACTGGAGATGGTGGCAAGATCGTGAACATCACCTCGTTACTTGCATTTCAGGGCGGCATCACCGTCCCGGCCTATGCAGCGTCAAAGGGTGGAGTGACCCAGCTGACGAAGGCCCTCGCCAATGAATGGGCCAAATATGGAATCAATGTCAATGCCATCGCACCCGGTTACATGCGTACCGACAATACAGTCGCATTGCAGGCAGACGAAACGCGAAATCGTCAGATCCTGGAACGGATCCCCGCTGGTCGCTGGGGCGAGCCAGAAGATCTGGCCGGAGCAGCGGTCTTTCTCGCATCAACCGCAAGCGACTATTTGCATGGGCACGTACTGGTAGTTGATGGCGGTTGGCTGGGCAGATAGTAAATCGTGGTCTTTGGTCTTAGGCCTTTGGCTTAGGTCTTTGAGCAATGGGAGGAGGTCAGTACCCTCACGCGGTAGCGTCGGGTCAACCTCATCGATCAGAATGCGTGTCGCGGAACATTGACCCGACGCTACCGCGTGACGGTACTGATGTTATCCGGCGCCGCTTGACTATAAGGTAAGCGGACCCACCCGCTACCAGTCCCGGTGTTAATGAGACTTCAACACAAAGCTCAAAGTTCAAAGTTCCAAGTACAAAGACCTAAGACCAAAGACCAGGATTTTAAGTAATTCTTTTAGGAGGAAGAGACCAATGAAACGTAAAGCTGCAGCTGTTTGGCGTGGTGTACTCAAAGATGGAAAAGGAACGATCTCGACTGACAGCGGTGTTCTCGCAGATACTCAATATTCATTCAGCACTCGGTTTGAAGAGGGCAAAGGCACAAATCCGGAAGAACTCATTGCGGCCGCTCACGCAGGGTGTTTCTCCATGGCCTTATCGGGCCAACTGGGAAATGCAGGACTCACCGCCGAGAGCATTAACACCTCAGCAACTGTAACGTTGGAGAAGACGGATGCCGGCTTTACGATCACCTCTGTTCATCTGGATGTGACTGCCAAAATACCTGGTGCCGACCAACAGGCTTTTGAAACAGCAGCCAACAATGCGAAGGCTGGTTGTCCCATATCTCGTCTGCTAAAGGCGGAGATTACGATGCAAGCGAGACTGGAAGCATAGCCTCGCGTAATCCAGACGTGTACTCGAGACTGTACTTTACATCTAAGATGATTACCGAAATATCTCAACCGGCTGTCATAGGTCAGGGTTCACCTGATCTGGATTTATCAAACGCCGAATTGCGTGAAATCGTGGCGGAAGCACTCGAAAACATCGGACCTGGTCAACGAGTGCTCGCCATCGTCCCCGATAAGACCCGCGACGACAATACCGATCAGCTTTTCCCGGCAGCAGCGGAAATCCTCAAGCAAAAGAATGTTGCGCAATTTGATGCTTTGGTCGCACAGGGAACACATCCGCCCATGACCGAAGATCAGAAGCGCGCAAAGATTGGGGCCCACAGCGTGGGGATTCCCGCGTTGGGCCAAATTTTTGATCATCGCTGGGATCGCTCCGAGGAGCTTGTCATGTTGGGAGAGTTGAGCGCGCCTCGAGTAAGCGCGTTAACTGGTGGACTGATCAGTGAATCGGTGGCGATTCGCCTTAACGCCCTGCTCGCGCCGGGAATCTACGATACCGTCCTTGTTTTTGGCGCCACTATGCCGCACGAGGTAGCCGGTTTTGCCGGTGGCGCAAAATACTTTTTTCCTGGTGTTGCGGGGCCAGAACTAACTCACATGACTCACTGGCTGGGAGCACTCGCCACTATCGAAGAGGTTATCGGGCGCGTGGAAACTCCAACACGTCGCCTGATTGAAGCTGCAGCGGCATTTATTCCCGCTCCGGTCATTTCCTTTACCTCCGTTAATACTCGTAATGAAAAAGGTGTCAGAACACACGCTTTATTTGCCGGCGACCTTACCGAGACTCTGAGACAAGCTGCGGCGGTTAGTGCTCAGGTGCATATCAAATACACGGGGCGAACCTACCGTCGAATCGTGGCTCTGCTCGACGAACACTATGACGAACTATGGGTCGGTGGGAAGGCTAGTTATAAGCTGGGGGGAATTATTGAAAGAGGCGGTGAGTTGGTTATCTATGCGCCGCATTTGAGAAACATCTCAACAACTCACGGAAAGTTGATCGAGAAGTATGGTTACGCGCCACTCGAGACGGTGCGCGAAATGGTCGCATATTCTGACGAGCTGCGCGCAAACTTGTGTGTCGCAGCACATCTCGCACACGTCAGCTACGGCAGTTTCAAAAATGCCGAAGGTCACGTAAAGCCGCGTTACCAGATCACGCTGTCCTCCGCGGTAAGTGAAGATGTGTGCCGCCGCGTCAACCTCGGTTTTCTTAACCCCAGCAAGTTTCGTGTCGAGGAGTATGCGTCCGATCCGGACACCTTAGTAGTAGAGAAGGCTGGCCGTGATCTGTACCTGGTTGCGCCCACCAATTCCATATTCACACACACCTAAATCCGGAGGCCCATAAAGAATGGACTATCCGATGAACCGCTGCACCTCAGCAGGCTCTCAGGTCCGGAAGGCGGGGTTGGGCTGCGTCTCCTGAACTCACTCGATCTTCACTTCTTCTTCTTTAAAGCATCAGTGATCGCCTGTTCCGCGAGCGGACCCATAATCTGATACCCCTTCTCATTCGGGTGCAGGCCATCATTGCTCAATTCCTCTTTCAGGAAACCTTTATCGTCTACCATGGCGGAATAGTAATCCAGGTACGTCAGTTTATTGTCAGCCGCGTACCTCTTCAGCCACTCATTGAGGGCCTTTATCTTATCCGGCGGCCTGCGAATGGTCTGAGTAATCGGTTTCTGATCAGCGGTCTTTTCGTAATCGCTGACCGGCAACAACGAGGCGAGTATTACCCGGACACGATTCGCCTGGGCGAGTTCAACCATTGAAGCCAGGTTTCCCTCGATAGCTTCCAGCGTCATTTGACCAGTGTTTCCGGCGATATCGTTGGTACCCGCCAGAATCACGACCGCCTCGGGTTTCAAGGCCAACACATCGGGACGAAAGCGAATAAGCATCTGCGGTGTCGTTTGCCCGCTGATGCCGCGATCCATGTAGGGTTTACCGGGAAAGAATCCGCCAAAGCGGGGCTCGTCCCATAGATCAGTTATCGAATCACCCATAAAGACTACTCGCTTCTCTCCTTTTGCGGGTGGAGACACTTTTAAATTCTCATCGTGGTACCGCGCCATGGCTGGCCAGTCCCTGAGTCTGCTCTCAAGCCGCGTCACTTGTGTCTTCGCTTCAGTACACTCTTTTGATTCGGACGGAGCAGTTTGGGCCACAGCAGCAGCGCTGCATAGAAATAGTGCAAGGCTCAAGGCAATTAATTGGACCATAATTCAGTCTCAACCTCTCTCATTTTTCGAGTTGTTCTCATCGGCGCCGATGGCTGCGTGCATAACAGATTCAGGGGTCCATTCGTTAATAGGCCGCACTTCAGATAATCTGCCGCGGCTCATTACCGCCAGTCGATCACACATGCCAAATAATTCGGGCAAATAGGAACTGACCATCAGGACGGCCTTATTTTGCGCTGCACAACGGGCAATGGTTTCGTAAACCTGCACCTTACTGCCAATATCGATGCCCCGAGTAGGTTCATCGAGTAAAAGTATGTCTGCATCCTGGTGGAGCAAACGCGCGAGCGCCACCTTCTGTTGATTACCTCCCGACAGTGTATGGACCGACTGTACTGCACTGCGGGCTTTTATAGCGAGAGTCTTGATTAGATCAGTTACTATCTGGCGTTGACGAGAAAGATTCAACCAGCCCCAGCGAGAGCACGAAGAAAAACGGGTGAGGGTGATGTTATCCGCAATGGAAAGGTTCTCCGCCAGCCCTTCGCCCTTACGATCTTCGCTTAAATAGCCGAGCCCTCGAAATAGTTGCAACGCAGGCGAACCTCCGCGGGCCAACATCGTCCTCCCGCGCAAAACAATTGTCCCCGCCCGTGGTTTGTCGAGACCGAAAATTGCGCGCACGAGCTGCGTTCTTCCCGAACCCATCAAGCCAGCAATACCCAGAATCTCCCCCCGGCGAAGATCAAAATTAGCCTGCTGCAACAGCGGAGGAGCCGAGAGACCGTTCACCACCAGAATCCGATCTTTCTCTTGCGAATCCTTCGGCGCATGCCGGGGGAAAAGATTTTGCACCGGCCGACCCACCATCTGGGTAACCAATTCCTCATCGCTGACAGAGGCGATCTCTCCCGTGGCCACGCTTTGACCATCTCGCAAGACGGTAAACCGATCCGCAATCTCACGTACTTCTTCCAGGAAGTGACTGATATAGATCACACTAAAACCTTTGGCTCGCATCTTTCGAATCAAATCAAAAAGCCGCACTACGTCCTCGCGCTGTAAGCTGCTTGTCGGTTCGTCCATCAGAATGATCCGAGCGCGCGCTGCAAGAGAACGGCAAATCTCTACGATCTGGCGGGCGGCGACTGATAAATCTGCGACGCGTGTTTCCGGACGGATCTCGGGATGAGGAAAAGTTTGCAATACCTCAAGCGTACGGCCCCTCACGCGTTTGCGGTTTAGCCAGCCAAAACGAGAAGGTTCTATACCCATCGTAATGTTCTCAGCCACCGAAAGGTGTGGGCACAAAGAAAGCTCCTGGTGGATTAAGGCGATTCCTTGCAGCCGAGCATCGAGTGGTGTGGCTGGCGTATAACGGAGGCCTCCGATTTCCATCTGCCCTTCGTCAGGGCGAAGCGAACCGGCCAGGAGGTTCATCAGAGTACTTTTGCCGGCTCCGTTTTCGCCGATTAAGGCGTGCACCTCGCCTTCCCGTAAATCAAAATCGACCCCATTGAGAGCTATGGTCGGCCCAAATCGCTTCTGCACATTAGTGAGTGAAAGCACAGTCATTTATTACTCTCAGGTAAGAACTGTAGGGGGCGGCACTCTGTGGCCGCCCCTCGCGGCGAATCGTTCCGCTGTGGCCCATCAGCGACGCTCCCCAGCCAAAGGGGGACGGCTACAGAAAGGAGGCCGCCCTTGCGGCGAATCATTCCGCTGTGGCCCATCAGCGACGCTCTCCAGCCAAAGGGGCGGCCACGGAGTGCCGCCCCTACAAATTCCACGCTGCGCCACCGGGAAATTGGAAACGTCTCAGCGACTCTGGTTTGATTTCGATGCTGTAGCCCGGAGCCATGGGAGGCAGATAGTGATCGCGTTTCATGACTACAGGATCAACAAAGTGTTCGTGCAGGTGATCAACATATTCCAGCACTCGATTTTCCAACGATCCGCTGACAGCAATGTAATCGAAGATCGAAAGGTGCTGCACATATTCACATAAACCCACACCCCCTGCGTGAGGACAAACCGGGATACCAAACTTAGCAGCCATCAGCAATACAGCAAGCACCTCATTGACCCCTCCAAGCCGACAGCTATCGATCTGACAAAAACTAATCGCGCCGGCTTGCAGCAGTTGCTTAAACATTACTCTATTGTGACAGTGTTCTCCCGTAGCTACGCCAATCGGGGCGATGGCGCGAGCAATCGTAGCATGGCCCAACACATCATCGGGCGACGTGGGCTCCTCGATCCAGTGCGGTTGGAAAGCCGATAATTGCTTGATACAGCTAATCGCTTCTGCAACATCCCACACCTGGTTTGCATCCATCATCAATTTGCGTTCCCAACCGATTTCTTCTCTTATCACGCTGGCACGATGCAGATCTTCTTGCAGATTGCGCCCCACTTTCATTTTGAAATGTGTCCACCCTTGCGCCAAACCCTTGCGCACGAGATTGCGCAGCATCCCATCTGAGTAACCAAGCCACCCGGCCGAAGTCGTATAAGCGGGATAGCCGGTCTTGAGCAGTTCCTGTTCGCGAAGATCCTTTCCAACGCTGCGACACCTGAGCATCTTCAAAGCCTCTGGTGGGGTCAGCACGTCTGTGATGTAGTTAAACGGGATACACGATACGAGTTGCTCCGGGGTCATATCCACCAACAATTTCCAGAGTGGCTTCCCCTGCGATTTTGCATAAAGGTCCCATACGGCGTTGACCACCGCGGCAGTTGCGAGGTGAATTACCCCTTTTTCCGGACCTAACCAACGGAGCTGGCTATCTCTGGTAAGTCGATTCCAGAAGCCTCCCATGTCCGCAGTCAGTTCTTCCAATGTTGCGTTGGTTACCAGGGGCTTCAGGGTATTGATTGCGGCGACGCATAGTTCATTGCCACGGCCTATGGTGAAGGTTAGACCGTGGCCCTCCAGACCCTGGGGATGATCGGTTTTCAGGATGATATAGGCGGCCGAGTAATCCGGTGCTGCATTCATCGCATCTGATCCCGCCAGTGTTTTGGAGGTGGGAAACCGGATATCGCGGGCCAGGACCTCTGTAATTTTGCTTGTCATGCAAGTCCGCAGATACTCTAAGGAAACTACAGCTGTAAAATTTTTTTAGGGGGTTGCATGGGAACTTCGCCAGCGGTCCACCGCTACGGCGATAACGATTATGGCGCCGATAATGATCTCTTGAATATAATTGGGCCAGCCTACTTGCTGGCACCCATTTCGTAAAAAGGCCATGATCAGCGCCCCCACGAGAGACCCAAAGATGCTGCCTTCGCCGCCATTCAAGCTGCCGCCGCCGATAACCACCGCCGCAATAACGTCGAGCTCAGAACCTGCGGCCACCGTTGGATCACCCTGACGCAGGCGCGACATCTGCATGACCCCCGCCAGCCCGAAAAGTAATCCTGCCAGGCTGTAGATCCAGATCTTCAGACGATCTGTCGAAATGCCGCACGCGCGAGCGGCCGATTCGTTTGAACCAAGAGCAAACACGCGCCGTCCAAATACGGTATTGCGCAGAATAACCGCCGCCAAAATTGCCAGAATAATCGCTATCCAAACACCGGGCGCGACGAGTAACCAGGGCGGATTAGGGAAAGTCACCAGTAACTCGTTAACCCAGGTCTCGGAAACGTTAACTGTCTGTTGGCCAGCGAACCATTTGGCTGTACCACGCGCCACTCCCAGCATTCCCAGAGTGGCGATAAAGGGCACAACACGCAGCCGAGTAATTGCCAAGCCGTTAACGAGGCCCACGACCCCGCCTACCACAATACCTAGCGCAACTGCGGCTGCTGACCCCAACCCGGAATTGAGAGTTAAAGCCGTGACTACGCCGGTGAGAGCGATCACAGAGCCCACCGAAAGATCAATTCCTCCACTGATAATGATCAATGTCATGCCAATCGCGCCAATGGCCACAATTACCGTTTGGGCCAGCACGATCCGTAAATTGAAAGGAGATAGATATCGGGCAGGCGATTCCATCAAAACCGAGAAAATCAGGACCACGACAATCAATCCAAGGATTGGTCCTATCCAGTTCAGCCAGGTCTGAATAAAGCTGGAAAACTGCAGTCCTCGATTCTGTCTTACCTCAACGACCATCGTGTCAATCGCGATCTTTCAGTTGATTAGTCCCTGCCGGTGGGTTTTGCGAAAGCGGAACTTTTCAGGTGCCTATTTAAGATACTCTTCCAACGGCGGACGAAGCAGTGTCTGGATCTCCGGAGCGTTCAAGTTATCGGGCGTAACCAGTATTACTCCTGTATCGATCCGTTTCTCGATCGCCTTCCCCTGGAGGTGTTCGACCATTGTCTTTACGCCCAAATACCCCATGTTGAAGGGATTCTGCACGATAATTCCGTGTAGCTGTTTATTGCGCATCGCCTCTATGAAGGTCTCGCTGGTATCAAAACCGACAAACGAGATCTTTCCTGCCTTACCAATATCCTGAAGGGCCAGCAGCATGCCGGCCGTTGAAGACTCATTGGGGGTAAATATTCCTTGTACCTCATCAGCAAACCGATTGAGTAGATTTTCGGAAGCGCTCTTTGCCATATCTCGAGTGGCACCGGCGTGCTGGTCAGATGAGAGCAACTGAATATCAGGATATTTTTTTTTAAGCTCTTGCAGAAACCCATCTTCGCGATCTTGAGTGCTTGCTGAACCCTCCTGATAACGCAGCAGAATCGCCTTGCCCTTGCCACCGAGAAGTTCGCCAAGGCGATCCGCGGCCATCATTCCACCTTTTCGGTTATCAGTGGCCACGAAACTGACAATGTTATTGGACTCCAGGGCTGAGTCGATGATTACCGTGGGCACGCCCGCGCGCTTAGCTTCCTCTACAGGTCGAACCAGAGCCCGATTATCGAGCGGAGCTAAAACGATGCCACTGACGCCTTGAGAACTGAAACCTTCCACCACTTGGATCTGTTGCTCTCGGTCATCCTCCTTCAAAGGTCCTTTCCAAATCACCTCCACCTGCGCCCCTTCAGTCGATAGTTCCCGGGCTGCTTTCAGACTGCCCGCGTGAATACTCTTCCAAAATTCGTGAGTCGTGCCTTTGGGAATGACCGCAATCGTCAGCTTTTTGTTCTCGCCTGCTCCGCCCGGTCCTGAACGCGCACAGCCAGCCAGTATTGGTACACTCAGGAGAAAAACCGAGGCAAGAACTCGGTAGTCTCCTAATTTGAGTTTTTCTCTGCGCCGTCTCTGTGTTCTCTGCGTCTCGGCCGTGAATATACCCGAGAGAAAAGATAACCGCCGACAGGCAAACAACGCAGAGGAGGTCCAGAGATTTGAAGTTAGGTCAGCACCAACAATTCTTTTCAATGTGCGGTCTTCCTTAAATTTTGGAATAGGCGAACTTATTCGAGGTGGGAACTTCTGTGGCAGCGACTACCGTGCTGCTAAGCGTGCCCAGTTTCTCAACTTCCACTTCCATAACGTCGCCGGTTTTTAGAAAAACCGGCGGCTTGCGAGCGAAGCCAACTCCCGGTGGTGTGCCCGTAGCGATGACGTCACCCGGTTCGAGGGTTATTGTCTCCGAGAGAAATACGATCAACTCCGGCACGCCGAAGATGAGTTGCTCTGTATTGGAGTCCTGCATTGTTTGCCCATTTAAGCGCAACCTGATCCAGAGGTTGTGAGGATCGGGAATCTCATCTTTCATCACTATCGCAATCCCCATGGGAGCAAACGTGTCGCAGGACTTGCCCCGTTGCCATTGACCATCGCCAAATTGAAAATCTCGAGCGCTGACATCATTGATCATGGTGTAGCCAAGGACATAGTCAAGTGCATTTTCGAGCGCTACGTGCTTGGCCCTTCGTCCAATAACCACGGCAAGCTCTGCCTCATAGTCCACCTGGCTGCTGGTTTTGGGCAAAACCACAGGTTCTTCAGGGCCGACAACAGAGGTAGAAAACTTGGAAAATATGACGGGCTTCTCCGGTAGTGGCATGTTGCTCTCTGCAGCGTGGTCGCGATAATTGAGGCCGACACAAATTAGCTTACCTGGACGCGGCACGGGTGCAAGCAGCCGGGCCTGTGTCCGCTTAACTAACGCGTCCTGGTCTGCCTCGAAGACTAATTCCGTTGGCACAAGGGAATCGTAAATCGCACCCGCGTGCCGGAGCCAGGGTCCATCCAGATCGAACCAATCAAGCAGATTTACTGGAGGTGCTAATCCTTCCCGACTAATAGCCTCTTCAAAATCAAGAATATATTCACCCGTATTGAGCATCGCTCCTACGCGTGGGGCAGCTGGAAACCCGACCGAGTTTTGATGTGTGAACGTAACGAGTCTCATTTGAATTTTCACCACTTAATCCCGAAGCCCGCGTTTTTCGATTTGCCTTGAGAACTCTGCGGGTCCTCTGCGTCCTCGGCGTCTCTGCTCTGACAGCACTCAAAGCACGACAACACCTTTCACATAGTCCCTAGCATGAATGTCATTCGCAAGGGCATCTTGTACCGCTCCGAGCGATGTGTAGCGATGCGTTATGATCGAAGCGACATCAATCTCGCCCTGCTCGATCAGGTTAAGTGCTCGCAAGTAGGTGGACGGACGTCCATCGTTTTCAAAGCCTCCCGAGGCGCCGACAGGGGTGACCAGCGTGGGCTCACGAAACATAATGCTGTTAAGGACACTCAGGTCAGTTCCGGCATGGCCATGCCCGTACAACAACACCGTTGCCTGCTTGCGGATGAGGCCGGGAATCGAGGCCAACACACCCCCGACGCCGGAAGCTTCGATTAAATACTCGACCCCTCTCCCTCCCGTGTTCTCATGAATTTGCTCCTGCAATCCAGCTACGCTGGAATCAAAGACTCTATCCGCTCCGAAACGTTTAGCCAAATTACGTTTCCCTTCGATCGGGTCTGTCACCATCAACAGGCCGTCGTAGCACAGGACACGTCGCAAAAACTGGGTGAAGAGTAAGCCCGCTGGGCCGGCACCACAGATCAGAACCGAGCGGACACAGCGTTCCCTTGAATCTCCGTTGATGCGATAGCGCGTGGCGGCGCGGTTAACGGTCTCTGACGAATGAATAACGCAGCCCAAAGGTTCAACCAGGGCTGCCTCCGCGGGTTTTAATGACGATCGGCTGTGCAGCACGTTCACTGCGGGTACCGCTATAAATTCGGCCAGCCCACCTGGTAAGCCCGTAATACCGTGCTCGCGGTAATACTCGCACTGATGAGAGTCACCTGTCTGACAGTACTCGCAAAGCGGGCTCCTGCGGCAGCTAACGCAGTTCAATCCCTGGTCGACGACAACCTGGTCATCCGATTCGAAGTCGTGCACCTCACTCCCAACCTCAGCAATATATCCGCTGATTTCATGGCCCAGAATCTGTGGCCGCGTCGTCAAAGGAATTGGAAGCCCGTGCTCATCAGAATTATAATTGGCATGGCCGGCAAAGATATGAGCATCAGTCCCGCAGAGGCCCACCGCAGCTACTCGCACCAGTGCGTCGTAGGGCGAGAGATTTGGTCGAGGCACATCACGAACCTCGAACTTCGCAATATCGCAAAGTACGCTGGCCTTCATTGTGGCGGTGTGAACCAATAGGGAACCTCTAAGTCCTGGTTGGCGAAGCTTCCAATAAAAACGGATCACCTCATCTGCTGTTGAAGTTCGGCTGCAATATCACTAGTGTCAAGACGTCCAGCGTCGCGCAAATCTGAGAATCGCCTCATTGTTTCTCGTACGCCCGTTGGTAATGCAGTACCAGGCAAATCACCGATCACTCTTCTTATGGCCGCATCATTCATCTCCGGCGCAATGGGAATTGGCGGCCCCGAAACAGTAACCAGATCGAGTTTGCATTCTTCATTGATTAATCTGGCGATTTCGGCTACCGCAACCGTTTCACCGTGAAGATTGAAAACATAGGCGCCTTCCGGAGCGGCATCAGCACACGCGATAAACGCTGCAGCTGTGTCGGCAACGTATTGAAAATCCGTGGAACCGCTAAAGCGAATTTGAAAGGGAGCCCCAAGGACCGCTGCTTTCATTGCCCTGGTGGGATCACTCGTCAGCCCTGAGTCGCGGTTAACTCCATAGACCGTTAAAGGTCTGAGCCCAACGCTCGATAATCCGTGATTTAGAAAATAGACACGGGCGCTCCCCTCATTGCTCCGCTTAAAGACGCCGTAGTGAGTAGTCGGCTCACAAACAGCACTTTCATCAAGGGGAGCATCATCTTCACCCACCCCAAAAACCGCGGCTGAACTTGCATAGACCAATCCTTCGCTGCCCTGCGCGCGCGCCGCCGCAAACACGTTAAGCGTTCCCACTACATTAACCAGAGCTCCGGTAGCTGGATCGGCCTGACAGGCCGGCACTTGTAATCCGGCAAGATGAATGATCCGCCGGGCCGATGAATTACTGAGAGCGGTATGCAGGGCCGCTGCATCAGTGATATCACCGATAACGAAACGCACTCGCTGTAAAGCCGTGCTTTCCATTATTGCACTAAGTCGACGGGTGTCAGCGCTGCGGTCAAATACGAAGGGAATATCGCCGCGTTCTGCGAGTGCCTTAACAACCCAGGAGCCGATGCAACCCTGAGCTCCAGTAATGAAGTAAGTTTCCGGCATAAATACGATACTACTAAAGCCGATAGAAGCTTGTCGCGTTTCTCGCAAAGATCGCGCTTCTATCCTCATCTCTGAGACCTGCAAGCAGCGTTTGCAACGAGTCGAGCACGCGAGAATACGAAGCAGCCAGCAAGCAAACCGGATAGTCGCTACCAAAAATCATTCGCGCAGGTCCAAAACACTCCAAAGCCTGCTCAACGTATGGTCTTAAATCATCGACTTTCCAGGACTTCAGGTTAGCTTCCGTGACCAATCCTGAGAGTTTGCAAAAAATATTCCGATGCGCCGCGACCTGCTTGAGCTCTCTGGCCCAGTCTTTGATCTCGCCGCTCGCAATCGGCGGTTTCGCCATATGATCAAGGACCAACGAGAGTTCAGGGCAACTTTCCGCTACAGTGCTGACATGTGGTAAATGATGAGTATGGACCAGCAGATCATAAGTCAATCGGCGAGAAGCGAGACTGTTCAACCCTCGCAATACGCTGGCCTGAACAAGCCAATCGTCATCCGGCTCGCTTTCCACGAGGTGCCGCACTCCTTTGAAGGCGGGATGCGCAGTCAAGAGGTCCAGTTCCGGCCCCACTTCGGGATCAGTTAGATCAACCCAACCGACCACGGCGCCGATAAAGGAATGACGTTCAGCCAACTCCAAAAGCCACTGCGTTTCGGCCAAACTGTTGCTCGCCTGCACCAACACCGTTTTGGCAATGTCATTATTGTTGAGAATGGGTTCGAGCGTAGCGGGCAGATAGTCACGGTACAGAATTTCTACCCCACTATTCATCCAGGGATAGTCAAAACGACCTACCTGCCAAAAGTGTTGGTGACCGTCGATAATGGGCGTTTCCATACGACCTACACTACTTTGTATATTCCCTCGCGCGGCTTAACTGCGCGCTTACCTTCATTGTCCTGCTTGGGTTCACCGTCACACTCAAGAGCGAAGGTGGTGACTAGTTGCGGCGCCACCCCTGGCAATCCAATCAGCCGCACGCGATAGTCATCCTGCTCAAATTTTACGGGCTGATTTGTTGCTAGCAATTTCGCGGCGGTCACTTTATTAAGCAGATTCGCAATCACCACAGTTTCGCCGGGCCAATAGTGTACGTGGGCAAACAGGGTATTGCCTTTGCGCGTAAAGCTCACATAATTTCCCCGGCGGGGCTGACAGATATCGGATTCATAGATGGTTGTGCCGCATTTACTCATCCAATCGCCCACGGTGGATAGTATCTGAACTGATTCCTCTGGAATTGATCCATCGGGCTTCGGCCCAATATTTAGAAGATAGTTACCACCGTCGCGGGCGCAAGTAATGAGATTGCGAATCACCGTTGTTGGATTCTTCCAGCCATTATCCGCAGCATGATAACCCCAGCTGTCGTTCAAGGTCATGCATGATTCCCACGGCCGGTCATTGGAAGCAACAATGCGCTGCTCCGGAGTATCAAAATCTTCCGGTATTTTGGAGCGATTGTTAATAACGATGTCGGGCTGCAACTTTCTGACCATACGATTCATCTCGACCGACTCCCAGCCTTTGGCATCCAGAGGCCAGGCTACGTCATACCAGAGGATGTCCACCCTGCCATAATTTGTCATCAACTCATTCACTTGTCCGTGAATATAATCCACAAAACGCCTGCGCGCAGCGTCGTCTTTAAGTGCGCGAGCGCCATCCGGGTGATGCCAATCCATTAGGGAATAATAGAATCCGAAACGTAAGCCTTCGGCACGGGCAGCCTCGACGTATTCGCGCACGAGATCGCGCCCTGGCCCACGCTTGACGGTGCAGTAGTCGGTTAGCTTTGTATCGAAATTGCAAAAGCCTTCGTGATGCTTGGTGGTCATCACCATATATTTCATGCCGGCACGCCGTGCCAGGCGTGCCCAATCGCGCGCTGCATTAGGCTTTGGTTTGAACTGTTCGGCCAGCGACTCATATTCTTTTACAGGAATGCCCTCGTTTTCCATCACCCACTCGTGACGACCAAGAACACTGTAGAGACCCCAATGAATAAACATGCCAAACTTCGCCTCATGCCACCATTTCATGCGGCGGGTACGATCCTCAACTGTAGAAGTTGTCGGCGCTCCTGAATCGGCAGGTCGCGGCTCCTGGGCCAAAATATCCAGCTTCGAAGCCGTCGCCAACGCGCCTGCACCAACACCCATACTAAACAGATATTCACGCCTGGTAATCATTGCCATTTAATTCATTCTCCTGTTTATGTTGAGCCTTCTTTGTCACCGCAAAAGCAGCAGCCTACCCGAGTGTGGCGGCAGGCCCTTGATAGTAAAACTGCCCTCGTGCCTGCCGAACTTTTCTCCGCTCCAGAAATCAATTACTTCACTGGGATGCTGCAGATTGAATGAAACATCCTGCGCAGCGTCATCCCAGTTCAGCAAAGAAATTACTTCGGCGCCACTGCTGCTGGTCCGCTGGCCGGCCTGGAGTCCGAAGCTCGGTAAATTGATCCTACCGACTTGAAAAGTATCTTCCGCAAAACGCGCAGCCACCCCAGTCGGTGTTTGCAATTTGCGCAACATCGCTAATTTATCAGCGGGAATCGCGGTCAAATCATCACCAGATAGGACCATGCCGCCCGTGGCATAAACTGCCGTTGCATGAAAGCGGGCCTCCTCTTCGCTCAGCTCACCGGTGAGGAGGATGGCGTCCGGATCGTTCCACCACAAGCGCCCGTTCTGCCAGTTGCGCCGTAAATTCTGACGAGCAGTAGTAGCAATCCGTTCCCAGGTACGTTTGATGTCATTGGAACTGCGCGAACCATGGACCAGACCAAGCGAGGCCCAAATAGGATGATTGCAGCCAAGTATGAAGCTGTCGCCCGCGCCGCGAAGTATTGCCTGCAGGCCACGTCTGTAGGCTTCTATGCGCGTGGCCCGAGAATCATGAAAACGGCCGCCATGAATTGCGCCCCAAAAATTAGCGTCCAACTTAAAGTAAGTGCAGCCCCACTCGTTTCGCATCGTGTGGAAGACATTTTCAAGATGTTGTTGGACTGCCGCTTGAGTGCCGTCCAGAACGTACCATGGTCCATGTCGCCAACCTCCGAAGGTGACTCGATCAGACCTCAGCGGCTGTCCTGACTCATCTTTGACGAACCAGTCCCGGTGCTCTGTAAATAGACGGGACTTCTCTTCTGCAATAAACGGCGCCACCCAGATCGCTGGCTGAAAACCCTTTTCACGAATCTCTTTCAGGACACCTTGCACATTACCGCCGAAGGCAGAGCCAGTTTCCAGCCAATCACCCATGGCCGGCTGATAACCATCATCTATCTGGATGTATTTCAAGCCCGGCACCTTTTTGGCGATCACCTCCAGGTTAGCGATGACTTGCCTCGCAGTTACTCGTGGTCCAAAACAATACCAGGAGCACCAGCCTGTGGGCGGGGCGTCTGCTTTTAGTCGCGGATGATTCCTGTTCAGTTCTTCTGCCAGTGCGGCAAGTAACAGTTCGCGACTGCTGCCCGAGCGAAAAGTAAACTCTTCCAATTCCCAGGTCTCACCAGAACCAAGTTCAAGTCCCTCTGTATCAATCGCGACTTGCAATGAGGACTCGCGAAGATAGAATTGGCCGCTGAATCGGCGGCAGGAAGTGAAGGCAAACAAGTAGTTGTTCCCGTCCGGCGGGCTTAACAGCACCATTCCATAAAGAACTCTTGCCGTGGCTGGCCCCGGCAGTCTGTAGTGCTTCGCATCAGCATAGTTCCCGAGGTCGATTGGCTGCCCAAGCGTGCCGCCAGTCTGACTCAACATTTGAAATCCTTCGCCGTACAGTTTTGTAGTGAGCGGGAGCGGTAGCGACAAGTCAAAGAGTATTATCTCTCTTATCTTTATGGCCTTGGTTCCATGATTTACCAGTCGCGAGCTACAGAGTGGACCATTCCATCGGCGAATCAATATCACCTCTTTGGCATCTGACGGATCACCTACGGGAACTACTTTGCTGCCGGCATTCAGCAACAGGTCGCGGCCCAAAGATTTCACATTTTGGTTTGGCGCCCCAGGAACGGAACGTGTTAGCTTGCGGATCAAACCGTCAGTTTTGTCCCGACGCAAACTAACAGTTTGCGTTACATGGAGCACCGACCTCGCCAGCGGTGCAGTAAGCGCGAGGCGGAGGATTTCGCGGCGGCTTCTTTTCTTTCCTGTAATCAAAGCCAAAGCACTGGCTGGCGAATAAAAAAGTTTCTTACCACCTCTTCAATGGGTGAATCAGCCTTGAGTGTTTTCCACAAATCGACATACGCTCGATTGGCGAAAGCAATTCCTGCAAAAAGAAGGCTGGCCTGACGCATGGGCCATTGATCGTCGTACATCACGTCTTTGGGCAATGGCCAAAGCCTTCGGTCAGCTATATAAGGAAAAATGTACGTCAATGCTGTCCGCATACCGCGACCATCAGGCAATTCAAACGTCCAGAGATTGTCTTCAGGGGTTGAAAGGATTTGGCAGACTGCAGCCATTGCCTCGAGATTGAATAAAGAGTAGCCAAAAGGCTTCGTACGTCGCAGCTCCTGGGGGAAACTACCGTCGGCCGCCATCTGTTTTGGCACCAGCACGGTCTTAAAACGGTTGCGACAGTAGGCGAGTAACTCCTGATTTCCTGTCAGACGGGCAAAGGCAGCCACCTGCATAACCCAACAAGTCCCGTGATTATTGGCGGCATCACGTTCATCGATCCCGTTCTTGCTCGTCGTCAGCCAGTTCAAATAATCGGAGAACCAGCGCTTGATGCCTGTGAGTTCAGCTCCCGATAGTGCGCGCGAACGCTCCAGCAGCTCGATTGCCCGGGCAACTTCCACGAGGTGAATAGTGTCGATGATTCCAGTTCCTCTTCCAGTAACACGTCCGTGGATCGCCTGCGCGAATTGCAGATTGGGGTTCATTCGCGTCGACTCAGTGAGAAACCACGCGCGAAGATGCTGCGCAGCGTGCCCTCCATAGCGAGCGTCACGAGTCAACTTCCAGGCCACAGCGAGCGCTGGCACTTGCACGCTAAGGCGCATCAAATATCGGCGATGGGTGGTGAAATTTTGCGGATTCGTCATGCCGTCACGCTGGATATAAGGACCATTCGGATTATTTGGATCAGGCCACCAGTAGTCTCCTTCTGAAAAGAAATCGTGTAACCCGCCGGCACTGCGCCCTGAACTTGCCGTCGTTATAGTGATCGGTTCTTCGTTCAAATATTGATTTGCAGCCTGCAACACTCTTACACGTTCAAAATCCGCGAGATTGAAGCCGACCTGTAGCTGTGACTGAGTTTCGCCGGCAAAGAGAAGAAACGCGGCAAACGTGCAAGTCCGAATCGTCAATTTTCCAGAGCGAGCTGCATCGCCAAATTTGCGCAAAGTTTTTTCAGTCGGGTTGTGCCTCTGGGTTCTTGTCACTTCATTCTTTGAGCTTTGGCTCAATGTTGTAAATGTCCGCGTCCCAATCAACAGTTACAGTTGTGCCGTCAGCGAACGTCGTGCGTTCTTTGCGATAGTTACTGTCGAGAAACTCATGCTTGCTCATTTCCAATAGTCCGACGCGTTTTTGTAAGGCGGCGATTTGACGAACTAAAACCATGGTCCTCTCATCGATGTTGCTTTGCGTAAGGGGCAAATCGGGAACACCGCCCAAAAGCAGACCCTGAAGGCCGCATTCAAAGTGTGACTGCAAATTTCTCTGTTGGGTAAGGCTCCAGGAGATTTCTGCGTTCCGCTGGATCCTCTTTGGGTATTTTCCGCAACAGCGCTCGGAAATCAGCGTCCTCGTATCTAACCGCGGCCCGTCGTAGAACGGGAAACATGATCCGGGGTGACCATTCGCCAATCTGTTGGTAACTCCACTTTCGTTCTCCCAAAGCAAAAGGTGAAAGAAACGCGATTGCGCGGCGAATACTCCTTCCGTCGGACGTTTGATAGTGCCAAAGATCTACTCCCAGTCGCTCCCCGAGTGTGGCCAGCAGAGTCAGGCCATCGAGGTTTCCCACGCTATAGCTCCAGGCTTTTGTGCGAGCCAATTCGAGCGGCTGCCGCCCGTCGGGTTCGATCTGGGTGGCGATACGTTTCTCTCGGCTGGCTTGCAAAACCTTTATAGCCATCTCTCTTCTGCCCAGAAATAGAGCAAAAGAGGTGACCTGCAGGTCGTAATAAGTGCCGTGATTATTTTTCGCTGCGGCTTCGTCTCGACCGTTCTTGCTTTCAAGCATCCACTGCAGAAAATGGCTGAACCAGTCGCGCAAGCCATTCTGGTCGGCTTGGGACAAGGCTTTTGACCCGGCCAGCAAACCAACCGCATCAACCATCTGAGTTAATCCTCTGGTCTCAATCAGTCCGATACCCCTTCCGGTGTTGACGCCGGGAATGAATTGAGCGTATTGCAAATTCGGATTCATCCGCGTTCCCGGTGCGAGAAAAAACACGCGCAGCAGTTGGGTTGCTTTGGTGGCGTAGATCTGATCGCCCTTCAAATAGTAGGCGAGCGCGAGCGTTTCCACGGCGTTGACCACCTGGTCCAAGGCTCGATGATCAGTAATTTTATTGATTTCGGGATTGCGTTCGCCATCGCGCCGAATGTACGGCAAACCGTTGGCAGATTTGGGGTCTGCCCAAAAATAAGGCGCCTGGCTGAGGTAATCATGCTTGTCACCACTGGGCGGAGTTGGCCCTTTGGTAACAATAGATACCGGTTCCATGGCCAGTGCCTTCCTGGCGTCTGCCTCGAGCTTCAACCAGGCCGGGACAAGAGCCGTGTCGCCGTTCTGAAGACGTTCTTTAGTCGCGAGCAACTGTTTCGCATCGAGAAGGAAAACTCGTGGCGCCGCGATAAGGACAAGCTGATTGCTCTGTGCTCGCATCGAGCCAATAGGTATCAGGATCAATAGGCAACAAACCGCTGTGATTTCCTTTCGTGTTTTGGTCATGAATCGAAGAACTGATCTAAGCCTGTCGCCTGACGCGAGACTTTCCAATCTTAACCAGCACAGCGCCGTGCTGCGGCACAGTCGCGGAGAATGCCCCCGCAAACGTACCTAAGTCTCTCTGCTGCCAGAGATCGCGAACTGGCTCCCGGCCCTGCAGACCGAGATCGGACCAGTTCGCAGTGACCTTGATCGCCGTCTGCCCCCGGTTGAAGAGACCTACCGCGAGTGTGCCATCCCACAACGGCCGCGCCCATATCTCAAGCCTTCCATCCTGGCTGACTCGCCGCCCGGCCGTGCCCAAAGGATCCTGGTTTACATCGATCACCTCATCGTTGCTTAAAAGATCGATTGTGAATTTGTCCATTTCAGACATGTCACAACCAATTAGTAAGGGCGCAGCCACCAGACTCCAAAGTGTGATATGCGCCATTTGCTCGTTTTGGGTGAGGCGCGAAGGATGAATATTGGGCCCCCATCCCACTCGTCCTACGACGAGCATGTCAGGATCATTCCAATGACCCGGGCCAGCAAATTTTTCGTGCCCGTTTTCGCTGAACCCAATATTTGAGAGACTGATCCAGGTATCAGTTATATCGCCGGTGGTGCGCCAGAGATTGCCGCCGACTTCGTTTCCCCACTCCCAAACGTTTCCCATTCCGTATTGGCAAAGACTATAGACAATGTCACGATCGACTTTGTCCAGAGCCGTGCGCATAACCTGGTAGGGCCGCTGCAGCTCTGGCAAACTTCGATCTTTGGCAATCCGTGTGTAGGAGCACCAATCGTATTTCAGATAATCAATGCCCCACTTGGCGAAGGTGCTGGCATCCTGCTCCTCGTGGTTGTAACTGCCTTCGAATCTGGCACAGGTTAGAGGTCCGGGACTGGAGTAAATGCCAAGCTTGAGACCCTTCTCATGAACGTATTCGGAGAGTGCTTTCATATCAGGGAATTTTTCATTCGTCTGAATTTCACCGTCAGCACTTCGTTTCGCCTCCCAGGTGTCATCTATATTGATGTACTGATAGCCGTGGGCCGCCAGGCCACTCTTGACCATCCCGTCGGCAGCCTTACGAACCTTTTCGGAATCGACGGCCTGTGCCCAAACGTTCCAGGAGTTCCAGCCCATAGGCGGGGTCAAGGCGAGCTTGTGTGTTCCCGCGACAATAGTGAGTTCTCTTGAGGCTGAACCCTTTGGACCACGGACCGTCAGGTTTGTGGTAAACGAGCCTTCCGCTTTGATCGAACCGGAAATGATTCCCCTACCAGGGTCCAGGTTAAGGCCGGGCGGAAGGCTCCTTGCCGAGAATGTCAGCGGTCCATCGCCAGTCGCGGGAATCAAGAATAGAAACGGGCGGCCTGGCGTAGTGCCGAATATGCGTGGACCATGGATAGCTGGTTTCGGAGAGCTGCCAGAGGCGATTGGTGGCGGCGGTTCAACGGGCAATTTAAAAGCCTCCGGCCGCGATTTTGCTTCCGCAGCCATGATGATCACAGCGCCAGCCCAATCCGCATCGTCGTCCCGTCCACCATCGCCGGCATTATCTATGAATAGAGTCATGTGTCTGGCGCCGGTAAGGTCGACCGAGAGTAATTTTGGCGCCTGCCCACTCCGCAGCACACCGGATTCCGTTACCTTTCGGTTATCCAACCACACTTCGAAATTGACGGAGCCAACGCCTGATCGTCTGCCGTCATCAATTCCAACTTGCGAAAGAAAGCGCGCAGCTTCACCTTTGAGATCAATTGTGACCTCGCTCAACGCTATGGATCCGAGCCCATGCTGATAGATTATCCCGTTGAGGCTCAGCGGATTGTTACGCACAGACTTTCCCGCGCGCGCGCGCAGCCAACCGGGGCCAATTTTGTTAAGGTCAAGCGTGTCGACCCAGATGCCATTCGCAGGAGGATCAGCTGCGCTCAAACTTGCGCCGTCATCGGATTGAGAAGAGGAAGACACCAAAGGGACCCCAAATAACAATGTAAGAACCGCCACACTCACAGTCACAAAGAGGAGAAAGATTGGAAAGGACCTGTCGACAAACGTAACCCTGCGAACGACCGAACCGCCATTTTCATTTCCATCCTGCGTTAGTTTTCGAAACATCTCTACTCCGTGACAAAGAAATGGCCCGCTGTCTTCAAGCACCACTTCGAGAACAGAAGACAGCCAGCCCCGCAACGGTCCGAAGCAGTAAGCCCCACCTCGAATAGATAAGTACCACGACGGGGTAGCGTCGGGTCGAACACACGCAACGCGACTCCCTGAGCGATCACTACAGAACCAGGCTAAAAAAGACCCTGAGAAAACTGCTGCTCATCGCGTTTCACAAGACTCTCACCTAAAAAACAAGCCGTATACCAAACTGGATCTGCCGCGGATTGGTACCGGGGGCTAAGTCCGTAACGCGTCCCGAAGTGGCAGATATCTGGGTCGCGTTGCTATTGACAACAATATTGTTATTGCCCGTGGGATTCGGCACGTTCCAATTTTGAATATTAAAAACATTAAAGGTCTCAACTCGCAACTGCAGCGTCCAACCCTCGCGAAGGGGAAAGCCTTTAAACATGGAGAAGTCCATATTGAAGACAGCTGGTCCTCGGAATGCATTACGTCCCAGGTTTCCAAATGTGCCGGAGGGAATACCGAAAGCGCAAGGGTTGAACCAGCTCGCGGCAGTATGTACCGCATCAGCAGCTTTTCCGCCCTGAGACACTGTCTTCTGACACAGCGGATCCGGATTTGCGGCTACTGGTCCCGGAACAAACGGGTCTGCTAAGAGGTTCGGTCGCAGATAATTGCCTGGCGCACTCGCGGCGCTGCCGCGAATATTCGCCAGGCGGTGATCTGGACGTTATAGGGCTGACCCGACCGCGCTTGCAGAATATAGTTGGCCTGCCAATTGCCGAGAAGCCAAGACGCTGGACCACTCTTGAACCATCTTTTCCCGCGTCCCGCAGGGATCTCATATACCGTGGCCCAGGAGAGAAAGTGTGTAATATCGTAAGACGATACACCGCGGGCCGTGCTGGGGTCGTAAAAATTTTGCACCGTGGAACCCCCGCCAAACCCATTCTCTGCATTGAAATAACCGCTGCCAACGTCAATCGATTTTCCCCAGGTGTAAGACAACAGGGTTTGCAGACCAGCCGAAAGGCGTCGTTGAAACTTAGCTTCCAAGGCGTTGTAATTGGAATAACCAATGCTGCGCGTGTAAGTGATGTTCGCATTAGCCCAGGGCATTGGGCGAAGCGCATCAATGACAGAATTAGGAGTTCCGTTTGGTGACGCCTGACGGGCAGTATTGGCAAATCCTGTATAAGGCAGGCGACCATTCTTACTGCCCACATAAGCAGCCGAGATCATCATGGTCGAACTCAATTGCCGCTGCACTTCAAAGTGCCATTGCTGTGAATAACTGTCTTTGTAGTTGGGATCGTCACCAAATGTGTTTCCGGGATTCCAGGGATTGGTGGTTGGCAAGGGGATGGCAAAGCCCTGTCCCTGAAGTTGAATGATGTTAGCTTGCGAGCCATTAACAAAATTCGCGGTCGCGTTAGCAGTACCTGCAAACGCCGTGGCATCAGGCCAAATTGCCAGTTCCAAATCATTCTGTGCGTACTGGCTTCTGGCCGGAAGAGCGTCCCAGTAAAGGCCATATCCTGCCCGAATTACGGTATTGGGGTTGAGTGTCCAGGCTATGCCGACGCGTGGTCCCCAGTTGTCTTTAACCGGTGCGGGCGCAAAAAAATCCTTGCCGGCCAAAACTACATTGTTGAAGTGAGGGTCCGTCTGAAAGGCGTCGGGGATACAGGGTGCTTGCTTTGCAACGCTGCAAAATGGAGGCAGCGTCTTGGCACCGATTATCCAACGTTGATTCGGAATATCGAGCGCATTCCACAGCCGGCCGTCCAGTGTCTTTGGCTGAGTGAGATAGTCGTAACGCAAGCCTACAGTGACCGTAAAATTGGGCTTCACTTTCCATTCATCTTGCAAATAAGCAGCCCATCCGGCGTATTTAAACTGCACCGGTCCTCCGTGGGCAGTCGGCAACTGAGCCTGGAAATCGTTAGGTAAGCCCATCAACGCCGAGGCCAAGGACAGACCGGTAGTACCCGAAGCAGCCGCGGGGTTGCGTGTCTGTTCGTCACTGAAGGTATAACGCTGAAACGTGTTGAGCTGAATTCGCTTGGCTTCGATATACCAGAAACCGGTTTTAAGATTGTGATGGCCTTTAAGCCAGGTCAAATTTGGCGTTACACTCCAATTGGGATTTTGACGAATCGCTGGACCACGAACGCCGAAATCGTTGTTGCCACCGTTGGTCCAGTTCGCGAGTCGAACCAGCAGGCCATCATATTTATCGATATCGCCAAAGCCCAGTTGATTAAGGGGAATCGATTCCGGCCGTATGTTGATTCTGCTGGCTGGAATCGACGCCGGGCCGGCCAGCATAACCGGCGCGCAAGTCCAGAATAAGATTTGGATTGAAAATATGCGTCCAGCCACCGCCATAATTTCTCCCGGCCGAACCGCCCCCTGTCGAGCCATCCTCTCCGATGGGAGTTACCACGGTTACTCGTTGTTCGGTATAACGGAAGAAAAGGTTATCGCTATCGCTGAAACGATGGTCGATCCGGACCTGAAAGCCGTTTGAATTGTTGGTTGTGGGCCGGTTTTGAGCGAAGTTATTGGTCGCATCACCAGACAGATTAGGTACCGCGGAGTACTTCCCCAAAAACTGCTGCATCGGCGAAAAAATCAGAGCACTGGGAAGCTTGTTGCAGGGAGCGCCGATGGTTTGACTTTGCTGCTTCTGCGCATTCACCGGCAACGGATTACCCGCGGCGTCACAGCGGAAGGGATCACGGACAAAGTTGCTGCCTACTGGCCTGGTCGAGTAAGGATTGTAGATTTGCCGGCGAAAGCTTGAGCTTGTATTCGAGAAATCGCCGGCAATTTCGGCGGCCGTTGGCACATAAGCAAGATTGAGACTGGGTTGACTGTAGCGCCAGCCATCATAACCGACAGAAAAGAAAGTCCGATTCCTTATCACCGGTCCGGTCAGAACTACGCCAAATTGATTTTGTCGAAATGGCACGGGACTATCTGGCACCCGCTGGCCAGGCTGGCATCTGGCCGTCGTGCACACGTCAAAACTGTTGCGGGCATCAAAGGCATCGTTGCGTACGTATTCGAAAGCAGAACCATGAAAGCTGTTACCGCCGGATTTGGAGACCATGTTCATTACCCCGCCTGCCGCACCGCCGAACTCCGCCTTGGAGTCGTGGCCCACCACCTTAAACTCCTGGATCAGATCGATGTTTGGAATGACGATGTAAGTTGGACCACGAACATTGGTATTTATGATTCCATCGTAGAAGTAAAGTTTCGAACGGTTCTGCTGCCCGTGAAATGAGGGGTCGGCGAAACCGGAGCCGGGAATTCCCACATTTCCCTCAACGCCACCAATACTTCTATTTTGAGAAGTGGACACCGGAGTTACACCGGGTGTCAGAATCAACAGCTGCGTGAAGTTCCTTCCGTTCAGGGGTAAATCTTGTACCGTCTTCTCGGCAATCACGGTACCCAATTCAGAAGACGATCCCTGGACGAGCTCGGATGCAGCGCTAACTTCAACGACTTCTGTTACACCTCCTACCGCAAGAGCCACATTTTGCGTCAACGTTTCATTGACTCCCAACTCGAAGGATTGCGTTTGAGAGCGTTTGAAACCTGGCACTTCAACTCTAAGGGTGTAGGGTGCCGGCTTAACATTTACAAAAGTGTAGTACCCGCTGTCATTTGTGCTCACCGCCGTTTCGATTTGCGTGGCCTGATTGATCAGCTTCACCACCGCGCCAGGTACACCGGCGCCATTCTGATCAGTAACCGTGCCATTTATCTCACCGGTAGAAGTCTGGCCCGTCAAAATTGAAGCCGGAACCAGTATCAGCAGTACTGCCATTAATAATGATTTTAGAGAAGACATATTTTTGCCTCCGGGATGGACTCTCAACATGTCCGCCGCAGAACGGAAACCACGTTAGTCATGCCAACCTGCCCAATTAGTCAGAAGAAATCTGCCAGTCTCTGAGAATGCAATTCCGGCGTGTCAGCGGCTAGAAATTAATTCTAATTGATGCCTGCATCACACGCGGTGAACGAGCTGTGCGTGGTGTACCAAAAGCCGTATTGGTTTGTGAAACCTGGCCCAGCGCTGTCGACGTGCACAGGGAGGAATATCCAAGAACGAACCCTGCAGGGCAAGCTCCGTTGGTTGGAGCCGTCGTGCCTAGATTCGGAGCAAAGGTCATAGCTCCGTTGATGTCTGAAAAATTTGTGCGATTGAAGAGATTGTATGTCTCCCAACGCAGTTGAATTTCACGTTTCTCACCGAGCCGGATGTTTTTGAAAAGCGCCACATCAGTATTGAAGGTTGCCGGCAGGCGAAGGAGATTTCTCTGCAAATTACCAATACTTCCCGCGCTGCTCGGCTTGGCAAAACAAGCCGGATTAATTACATATGGTGTCCCCGTAGGATCAGTTTGGCCGTTTGTCTTGTTGGGGTCACAAATAATCTCCGGCCGGGCATTGATGTCACCACCAGTGAAGTCTGTTATGCCACTGTAGGTGCAAACCGTCGTGGAGCCAGCTTGTAACGCGAAACCAGGCGCACACGGTTTACTCGTCGCAAGGTAAGTCTGTCCGGCAGTGATGGTGTAGCTGCCGCCGGAATAAGCAAAGTTCAGACCAGTTCCCGTTCCGAAAGTCTTAGGTTTGCCTGTGGCATACGATGTAGTGCCGGAAATCTGCCAATTATCGAGGAGCGCTCTCACGAATCCGTTGTTCCAACGCCGGCTCAGGTTGGGGACATCGTAGATATAGTTAATGGTAAAGATATGAGTCTGATCGAAGTCCGCTGGCCCATAATTAAAGGCCTTGTAAGGTCGGCCGAGGAACACGTCACCGGTGTCATCGTCCTTGGAGTAATCCAACGTCTTCGACCAGGTATAAGCGACACCATATTGGAAGCCTCGTGTATAACGGCGATTCACTTGCACTTGCAGGCCATTGTAATTTGATGTTCCCGACCATGAAGTCAACGTGATATCAGCAAACCCCTGATACGGTCGGAGGAAATTATCAGCCAGCGTACCTGTTGTGTGAGGACCGTTGGGGGCGATAGCGGCAAACGGATTTCTATTCTCCGGGTGCAAATCGATCCATTTTGCGGTATCGGGAACCTGATTGATGTTGCGTCTCTCCCCCAGGTGCCGCGCAAAAGAACCTACGTAACTGACCTCCAGTACAGTCTTGAAACCAATATCCTGCTGGACGCCCAAGGAGAAGTTGTAGATAGTCGGTGTGTGGGACTGAACCTCTATCGCATTGACGTTGCTGGGAGAACTCAGTGCTCCCTTCACCAGGTCAGCGAGATTGTCGATGCTGCCAAAGCTGATTGTCTGAGTGCGATTTAGGGGCGGATTATTTACCAGGTTACCACCCGTCGTGCCGCCACCTGGCCGCGCGCTGTGATAAATACCGGCCATGCCGCGCACAACGGTCTCACCCTTACCGGAAATATCCCAGGCGAATCCGACTCGGGGCTCCAAATCGAATGACCTGGTAATTCTGTAGCCCTTCGGAGTCTGAGGATCATTACCTAAGGCGAGACCATCGTTTAGATCCCCAGCCTGGAGAACAAACGTGCCTACAAGATTGGTATTGGTTAACAGGATACTGGGATTTCTGGGGTCAATTGCGCGCCGGTTGGCTGTAGCACAGGCGGTCGTCGCTGGCGTGCCACCAATGCAGAAAGCCCGATAAAGAACGGGCGCTTTGGCTGGATCATAGAGCTTGGGATCGAAGTTTGAGCCTTGCCCGTCAATCTGGAAGAGCGGTGTGTGATATCCGAAACGGAGACCGTAGTTCAGCGTTAATCGACGATTTACCTTCCACTCATCCTGCCCATACCACTGCAAGACTTTCATTGCGAGATTCGTGAAGGGACGCGAGGTACCTTCCGTGTAGGTTTGAAAATTGCCCAGCAATGCATTTGCGTAGGCGTAGCCAGTGCTTCCCAGGGAAGTCGTGAAGGCGGTAGCGGTGCCAAAGTTGAATGTGCCAGACCAGCTGCCTCCGGGTGCTTCCCCGTTTAGTAAGCGTTCGAAATAGGCGCCAAACTTATAACTGTGATTGCCTCTTGTAATCGAGAGATTATCAGCGAATGAAGGTCGGATATAATCCTGGCCCGCCTCGCCCCAGCGATCGAGCCAGTTGATATTAGCGGGCTGACCTGGGACGCTGGTCCAACCCGTCGCTCTGGGAATCGTGCCGAGGCGATTGTTTTGCGGAAACAGTTGCGGCGCGGTGTAGTTCAAGGCGCTTCTTTGCAGCGACTCCACTACGCCTTCACCGGGGATGAATCCCTCAGTATCATGACGCATACCAAAGTTGAACTCATTCACCACGCTGGAGCTGAGGATGTGAACCCAATTCGCAGACCATCCGTTGTCCTTGTATAGATAATGCGAGTCTATTCCCCAACGATTCGCATCGCCGCTGGGCCAACCCGATGTACCCAGCCCTTCATTATCTGAAGTCCACCACTGGCCCTTCCAATAGATGCTGTCCTTATCGGATGGCTTCAGATCAAATCGAATGACATAGCTATGCTTGGGAACATCAACACTCTGCTGGTTAACATAATTGTAGACGATGCTAGTTGCTGTGCGACCGCCAGGCGTATTCGGTAAAGGAAAAAAATTGAGCAGCGCCCGGCCGCTGGAATTCCAACGACTCTGCGGAATTATATTTCCCGGGAACTGCGCATTGGTCTTGGGATCGATAACGGAGATCAATCTTCCGTTCGCATCAAATGACTGCGAAAAATTGCCTTGTCGTTCCAGGGCGGTAGGCACGGTCACAAAGACAGGATCCGTTGGCGTGATTGTATGTGGCTTTTCGAGATTTACAAAAAAGAAGGCTTTGTCTCGCAGCAAAACTGGTCCACCCTCACCGAGTCTCGGCAAGGGTAGTGGACCACCAAAGTTACCGCCCCAGATATTGTGACGATAGATAGGTTTTTGTAAACGAGCTTTGTTGGTAAAAAACGGACTGGCATTGAGCGCCTCATTCCGCAGAAAGTAGTACGCCGTACCGCGATAATCCTTGCCCCCGCCTTTGGAAACGATATTGATTAAAGCGCCGCCATTGTTTCCGTACTCCGCTGCGTAGTTATTCCTCAATACCTTCACTTCGCCGACCGCGTCCTGACTAATCGTCATGCTTATCTTGTTGCTGCCACTTGGTTCGGCGGCGTTCAAACCATCAATAGTCGCGACTGTGGAACGGCCTCGACCGCCATCGATATTGGGCAAGTTGGTACCAAAACCCTCGCCGACGGCTTCGATGTCGTCATCATTGGACGTGCCAGGTATCAGTCGCAACAAGGAGGTGATGTCACGTCCTTTAGTCGAGATTAGACTGATCTGGTCTGAAGTGAGCCGGGCGGTAAGATCACTACTCTGGGTTTCCACTTGAGCCCCCTCGCTCATGACACTAACTGTTTCATTCACCTGACCGGGTTGCAGTCTTACTTCGCCAAGCGCTAAGTTCTCATTGGCACTTAAGACCGTTCCCTTTCTCTCAAAAGTCTGGAAACCCTGTTGTTCCGTCCTGACCAGGTAAATTCCCGGCTGAAGAGCGGCGAAATTGAATCGTCCGTCTTCATTTGTCGCAGCACTGCGTTTCTCATTTGTCTGCTCGTTAACTAGCGTCACGGTAGCCCCAGCTACTACCCCACCGTTGGCATCGGTCACGACGCCTGAGATAGAGCCGGTGATTGTTTGCGCTGAAACAAGCGGCGCAACAAGAATTGCCAGCACCATTGCGATTAATTTGCTGAGCAGAAATGCTCGACAACGATTCTTTAAAGTAGGCATGAGTATCTCCTTCAGAAGGAACCAAGGTTTTTCATCAAGCCGACGATTCGCACCAACCAACTCCCTACAATCGAGTAAATTCAGCGCCCGGCCCTATTCAGTTTGATAACAAAACTAGTGGGTTTGTCCTACGTTCGGACAAAATCAACCAACAAAAAGCGGGGACTTATACTTAATTGTCCGAATTTCGGACAAAATGGGCTCTAACAACCTGTTAAGAGGGACGGCTGGGCCCTTATTAGTTTATTCTGTAACTGAAGCCTTGACAGTCGCTTGTTCTTCGTTCTCTTCCAGCGCGAACGCTCTTTGTGCACTTACGATGTGTTCACGCATGGCTGCCCGCGCCTCTTCTGGTTGGCGCGTTCGAATCGCTCGATAAACCTTCTGGTGCAACGCTAACGACTCTCGAAAGTCGTGGGCCCGCTCTATCGTTTCCCGTCGCCTTTCGTACATAACTGCTGAGACCATTTCCACCAGCGTAGCCAGCGTGGGATTTCCCGAAGCAGCCGCTACAGCCCGGTGGAAGCGAATGTCGTGCACTAGATATTCCTGCGGATCGTCAAGCGCCGCATACATACTCGCAATCTCTTCGGCAAGCGTAGCCAATTGCTCTCCGGTCGCATGATCCGCCGCCAAACCGGCTGCGCCGGCTTCCAGTATGGCGCGGGTCTCAAACATATGATCGAAGCTGAAACCGTGCAAAGCTGCCAGCAAGCGCAATGGCTCGCTGTCCAGAGTGGGTGGCCCATCCGCAACGAAAGTACCGGCTCCCTGGCGTGACTTCAATACCCCCATTGAGGCCAAAGCCCGTAAACCGGCCCGCAGTGATGGCCTACTAACACCCAAAAGCCTCGCCAGCTCTCGCTCTGCCGGCAGCCGGTCTCCTGGTTTCAATTGCTCGGACTTGATCAGATCCGAGACCCGCCCAACTACCTCCTGAGTAGTTTGGGCCGAACTGTCGTTCCCAACCGATTTGAAGCCATTCCCAGAATTGGTTAAACCATTTTCCTGCATTTCGCCAGACATATACTACCAAAGGGATGGCGCTGTCAAGATAAATAAAACGACCAAATCAGATCATTGATAAGTTAACCAACGACCGTTTTAAAGGAAAAGATGCTATCTTTGCGTATGCCTACGGACGGAAAGCATCACGCGGGAATTAACGTCGATCTAAACACGAACACGTCGGATTAGACGAAATTGGTATTACCAGTCAGATAAGTACTTTGTGGGTTCTTTGCGGTCTCGGCGTCTCCGCGGTGAATCTTCTGCCTTTATTCATCCAGCGAGGCTCAGGACTCGGAGTTTGAAGGATGAAGGATGAGGGTGAAAGTATGAGGGATTAAGGTTACTTCCTAACGCCTCATAGTTCATACTTCATCCTTTCATCCTTCATACTTCATCCTTCATCCTTCAAATGACTGCCCCCTTCCCGACTTGCAAATTTACGCAGCTTGAATTGTCCAAATCCTCAGCTTCAAAGCTCCAAGGCAGGGCACTCAGCGACGCGCCGGATGATTTTCCAACCACATCAGGGCTTCGAGTAAATAGTACTCGCCATAAGTTAGTACCGAATCATTTGGCCGCGTGCTGGATCCATGACGAAGCACACCCGGCGGTGTCGTATCATCAGCGGCAACCTGTGCTAAGTAACGATCTATCAGCGACTGGACTATTCGCTCGCCCTCTCTGCGATATTTCGCAGCGCGCGATGGATCTGGTACTTCCTCAGAGAGTTGAAAGAGACCATTTGCTATCAGACAGGCTGCCGAAGTATCACGATTGCGGAAGTGGACACCTTCATCAAAAAAATCGTACCAGGGCACACCGTCTTCGGGCAGCCGGTCCAGAACAAACCCGGCAACCCTTTCGGCCGTAGCCAGCAGCCGCGAGTCTTTGGTCTCTGCGTAAGCCCTGGCGAAACCGTAAAGCCCCCAGGCAGTCCCGCGCGACCAGGCAGTGTCGGCCGCAAAGCCCTGATGCGTATGATAGAAGACTCTCTCGCCTGGGCGGGCTCGATTCGGAACCTTTACCTTTGTATTGCCGGAGGAGAATTCCTGTCGATCATCGCCCGGATTGTAATGGACGGACTGGATCACTGAACCATCATCACGGACCATCCATTCCGCAGACCTTATGGCATGTTTCAACCCCATTTCTCGCCACTGCGGCTCACTTGTTTCCTGTGCCGCCCACCACCAAATCTGCAGGTTCATCATCGTGTCAATGATCGTATCGTCACCATTTACCTCCCAGGAAGCAACCAGTTCAGTGGTAGGGTTGTAGAGTTGCTTCAGACGCTCTGCCGCACGCAATCCCGCGGCGCGATATTTGGGATCCTTCGTTTGTTGAAACGCCATCACGGAGGAGTAGAAATTAAGAAATCCTGTATCGTGATTCTGGCTCATCTCTTGGCCCAGCAAGCGAGCATTCCATAATTCCGCCCAACGCCGGTAACGCTCGTCCCTGGTTTTCGCATAGAAGCGCCACAATTCGCCCACCCAAAAACTACCGGTCCAGAAATAACCTTGCTGCGCCTTCCACTCGCCGGTTCGGTTGTCACCCTCGGTAAAGAATCCCGCGCCACGATTTCTGTCGATGCTGTCAGGAGCTGCGGATTCAACCTTTGCGGACCATTTCTGCGCAGTGCGGTCAACCTGTTGGCGGAGTAGTTGCATCGCCTGGGCATATGATTTTGTGTGTGAGAAATTTAGCGTGTCAGGAGGTGGCGATTGCGGCGCTGCTCGCGTGGTCAATATTTTGACGATCGCCGGCCGGTCCAACTGCGCGCCGGTTTGCCGCACGTAGGCCATAAACGTGTCCCGCGTCAAGTCACTTGACGACGGGAAACCCAGGGATCCCGAGTTGTTCTTTTCCGAGGGGCTCCGCGCAGTAACAAGCAAGCGTTCGCTATCCTCCTGGTCCCATACGGCAGCCACGTAGAAATGGGCGACACCGTTTTTCAATTGGAGACTTGCCAGATGATTGGCTGCATCGTCTAACTTAGCGTTGGCTTCGGCACCTGACATTGACGGTAGAAGTACGAGCAGCCCCAAGTTGTCAGCTGCCGAAGATGCGACCGGTCGGTGCACCCGCCCCCATGCTCCCAGAACACGCGCAGTTGTACCGACATCAGATGATGAGATCTCGGTCCAACCAGATTGTCGGGGTATACCGGTAACCAGTGTTAGTCCGTCGGCGTTGCGTGCGGTAATCAGGTGTTGGAATCCTCTCTCACCAGCCCAAACAGTAAGGCGACTAATCAAATCCACACTATGGCCTGCTACGTTCCAATTCTTATCACGCAGCTCCACCATCGACCTCACTGGTCCGTCGGCAAGAATTCGCCAGGATCGGTCAGTCGTCTCTGAGACTCTCACGAGTTTTCCATCAACGATTGCACCAACGGCACCTGCGCCAAAGGTAGCGTCTACATTTAACAGATTTCGGCCCATGGGCGAGTTGTCGTCGTAGGCCCGTTCCGGCCCAATCATATCGAGGACCAGGCCTTGTCGCCGTTTACCAAAGAGGTCGATAACATTTCCCTTAGCAAAAGATAGTTGCCAGGCATTGAACTCTGATTCCCAGGCAAGCCCCGCAAAGTTCATAGGGGCTCGCGCATGGGTTCGTTTTGCATAATCGCTCCTCAGCCGTACGATCGAAGCAGTGTCGCCATATGCCAGCGTTACAATGCGCGTCTGATGTGGCTGCAAATCGATCTGGAAGACTAGTTCGTCGAGTTGGCGGTCGCCGTCCAAATCGTCCGCCTGGGAAGGTAATTCGATCGTTTCCAGCGTTCGCGAGTCCTGCTCGAGAGTGGCGGCTGCGCTGGTGGTAACTAGGGCATCACCCGCCTTGAAATCCGGAGCGATGCGTTTTAAATCTGCGATCTCGATGATCACGTTCTCGGCCGCCCGTGTTTCACTGGTTGGATTGGTTACCGACAACTTAATTACTTTTATTCGTGATGACGCAGATGCCAGTATCGGATCCGTCAAGAAGACGACCAGCGCTAAGAACCCCAAGAATGGCCTTAGATTCATGTTTGGACCGTAAGCAAAACCTGTTTGCTGGATGGGAGGGCCCATCTGGGCCAGCATCGGGATTGTTTGATATCCGTGTGTTGTCTTGAATTTCGGTTAGAGCAGATCAATTCTTCTTCATCATCTCCTCGTTCATGATTAAGAATGCGCCCAGACCATGAAAATCATTCACGTTCCGTTTGCGAGCGAGATAATAAGCAAGGTCTGCAACATTAGTGCCTTCACAGATATCGCTTAGATTCGTTAGCCCCTCAGCGTCCAAAGAGATTTTTGTGAGCACCCCCGCATATCCTTTTTGGGCGATTTTGCGATAACTCTTCTTCACATAACCGCTCTTGACTGCCATAGAAATTACGTAGGTGTACATACAGGAACTTGAGGTCTCCAACCAGTTGTCGGCTAAATGTCCCTTGTCGACTACCTGGTACCAGAGCCCGGTCTTCTTATCCTGAAAATTCGCTAAACCATTAACGAGCTGGCTTAATTGCGCGATCAACTGCGGCCGTCTGGCATGGTTCTTTGGCAATACCTCCAACACCTCGATTAAAGTCATACCGAACCAACCCATGGCCCGACACCAGAACTCCGCGGAATGATGGTTTACCGGATCCGCCCATTTGGAAGCGCCGCTTTCATCGAAGGCGTGATACATAAGACCGGTTTTTGGATCATTCAAATGACTCGCATAAATTAGAAGCTGTTTCGCGGCTTCATCATTGGCGTAAGTGCTATCGTTAAATAATTTGCCGTACCGGACGAGAAAAGGCATGGACATAAAGACGCCATCTCCCCAAAGCTGCCATTCACGGCTTTTACTTGTTGCATGCCAGAAGCCACCTTCCTTTGTCCTCGGATACGTGTCAAATCTCAGTCGAATCTTCTGGGCAGCAGTCTTGTACCGAGGCTCCTTTGTCTCCTGATACAAGAGGAGCAAGAGATTACCGGGAAGCATGCTGTCCAAATTATCAAACGCTATCGGAGTCACTTTCCCGTCTCGGCTGACATTTGTGACGTTACCATCACGGTCTACGTGCGTATCAACCCAATCTTTTATGTACTGCAAATACTTGTGTTCGCCAGTCCTCTTCCAAACGAGGTATTGGCCGTACAAGTAAAGTGATTTTGCATAACCCCAAGCGCCGAGATCCTGAGCAGTGGGATAGCGATTCATAGTCGATTCAACCATGGCGATGGACCAGTCGGTAGGCGGCTTTTTCCCAGTCTTTAGCTCTTGCGAGGAGTGAGGCTGTTGCGTTTGCACGGTGGCCTGCGAGAGTACCGAACCGGCCAGTAGCATGACAGCTATAGGGATGGCCAAGGCCGGGCCTCTTCGGAGGAATCGCATACTGCTTCTTCGCTTCACTCTAATTTCCGCGGCTGTTGGAATTTGACCCAGTTTCGGACAAAAGTCGCATACTAACGACTGGCCGTGAAGCTGTCAACGACTTTCTCGCAGCCTCGACCTGTAATCTCTGAGCGGCCAAAGAGTGGCCTTGCACGATTTTCGAAAAGAAAAAACAACCAGCCGGGAATGACCAAATCGGCAGAAAAACCTTGACAGGAAATTCCGCGTTGTACATATTGCCCCAATTGAAGAACAAAAGAATCGGCTGATTTTGTCTCGCGCAGTGCGGGTTTCGCCCCGTCTTTGAGAACTTTGAGTCTCGGTTTTACTGCTGCGCGCAGGCTGTCAATTACAGACACAATCACGTGGAGAAATTATGCGGGACGATTCAGAGGATAAGGTAAAACAAGAGGGGTCCTATGACGCAAGCAGGCGCCGCTTTCTTAAGGACGTGGGCATTGCCGGTGCGGGTGCAGCACTCGCGGACCATCTACTGGTGGAGGCTGAAGCCAGGCAGGACTCGAAGGGAGGAAGTCCACTGAGCGGTGAGGTTGAGCTGGCGTTGGAAATTAATGGATCAAAACGTCGGGCAAAAGTCGAGCCGCGCACAACACTTCTGAACACGATGCGCAATCATCTGGATCCGCCACTCACTGGGCCAAAGCTTGTTTGCGATATGGGGACTTGTGGCGGGTGTACGGTGTTACTAGATGGTCATCCAGTCTATTCCTGTCTAGTGTTGGCAGTTGATGCCGTGGGTAAAAAGATAACGACCGTCGAGGGACTCGGTACTCCCGATTCGCTCAATGCGGTACAAAGCGCTTTTGTCGAAAAAGATGCATTGATGTGCGGCTTCTGCACTCCCGGATTTGTTACGACTATCTCCGCTTACTTGAAAAAAAACCCCAAGCCCACGTTGGCAGAAGTACGGGAAGCTTGTAAGGGAAACTTCTGCCGTTGCGGAACCTATCCGAGAGTCTTTGAGGCCGCTCTCGCTGCTGCGCAACATTCGAAGGGCACTACTTAATTATGTGTTCAGCTAATTTTTGCTGTTGTTATCTTCACTTGTCGTATTCATAGGAGATTTTCATGCAACAGGCACCGGTCAAAAAGAAAAAGAAGGTAAGGGTCCCCCGCGTCATCAATGGTGTCGAGACCATGGTGGAGATCGAAGTAGATGAAGATGCTGGACCAGGCTGGGGGCCAAATGATAAGCACAAGCTTCTGAATCATCGACTCACGCGAGTAGATGGTCCTTTAAAAGTCTCCGGCGTGGCACGCTACACCCATGATGTCCATCTTCCTGGCATGCTCTACGGACGAATTTTGCGCTGCCCTCACGCACACGCCAAGCTAACAAAATTCGATTCCGCTGCAGCTTTGCGGATACCAGGCGTCAAAGCTGTCGTCCAGTCGCCGGTGACAGAGTACCGTTTCGCAGGCGCGCCAGTTGCTGCTGTGGCTGCCGTTACACCAGAAATCGCACAGGACGCGCTGCGAGCGATCTCCGTTTCTTACGAGGTCCTTGGTCACACGGTTCAGGCGGAGGACGCTATCAAGAGTAACGCACCAAAAGTTCTTCCTGACGATCCGAAGAAACCAAGTACGGGCAACCTGGATGAAAAGGAGAAGCGCGGAGAGGTCCAGAAAGTAGACGCTGCATTTGCGGAAGCAGATGCCGTTGTGGAAGCGGAGTATCGGTCTTCGCGGCTTCATCATTCCTGTCTCGAGACACATGGGGTCGCCGTCGACTACAAGGGCGGAGACTCAGCCACAATCTATGCTTCTACTCAAGGAACATTCACCATTCCTGGGGATGCCGCCGAAGCATTAGGTTTGCCGCAAAGCGCTGTGACTGCCGATGTACAGCATATGGGTGGAGGATTCGGATCGAAGTTCGGCATAGGCGTAGCGGGTTCGATGGCCTGCAAATTGGCCCGAGAAACCAAGACTCCCGTCAAGTTGATGCTGACTCGTTACGATGAGTTTGTTATGGCAGGAAATCGCTCCGGGTCATGGCAAAAATTGAAAGCCGGAGTAATGAAGGATGGAACGATCACTGCCCTTCGAGCGACGCAATACAGACTAGGTGGTGTGGGCGATGGGTCGCAGGCGGGTCAACCTTACGTTTATCGAGTCGGCGAGAGTTATCGGGAGGTTTACGCATTACATACAAATGAGGACTCCGCAGTTGCCATGAGGGCTCCGGGGCATCCACAAGCGTCGTTCGCGATGGAATCTCTCGTGGATGAGCTTGCCTACAAGATCGGAATGGATCCCGTGGCCTTCCGCAAAAAGAACTTGGGCGATGAGGTATACCATCGGCAATTGGACCGCGGGGCGCGGGAAATCGGTTGGGAAAGACGCAACCCAACGCCCGGAGGCGGCGCCGGACCGCTTAAACGCGGCATTGGTTGTGGCGTAGGAACGTGGGGTGGTGGCGGAAATGACCAATGCAAGGTCGAGGTTACGGTTTCGCGCGACGGTGCCGTACAGGTTGCAGTTGGTACTCAGGATCTGGGAACAGGTACGCGCACTTTCACGAGAGCCATCGTAGCCGAAGAACTCGGTCTGCAAATTAAAGACGTTGCGGAAAAGATAGGAAACTCTAAGCTGGGTTCTGCTAATCCGTCTGGGGGCTCAACCACCGCAGCTTCCTTGGCACCTGCTGTCAAAGACGCCGCAGTTAAAGCGAGATTAGCTGTAGCAGAAAAAATTGCACCGCTCCTTGGCAATGCAAAACCGGAGGAGATTACATTCGCTGAGGGTCAGGCTAGTGCCGCTGGAAAGACGCTCTCCTGGAAACAGGTTGCAGCAGCGTTACCGGCAGCGGGCATTTCCGCCCACGGAGCTTGGCGTGCCGAACTCGCTGGGAGAGGTGTACATGGTATCTGTTTTGCAGAAGTCGAAGTTGATATTGAGACCGGACAGATTCGGCCCATCAAGATGGTACAGGTGCAGGATGGTGGTTTGCCGCTGAATCGGTTGACAATGGAGAGTCAGATTAACGGTGGGATGATTCAGGCCCTGGGTATGGCTCTTTGGGAAGGTCGGGTCATCGACGCTGATTTGGGACTCCAGCTTAATCCTGGATTTGGTGATTATAAATTGCCAGGCGCGTTGGAAATGCCCGAGCTCGTTCCCATAATTGATGACGACGACAAACGCGAAGTGGTAATCGGTATTGCTGAAGCTGCCATTATTCCGGCTGGAGGAGCAGTGGCTAATGCTGTTTTCAACGCCTGCGGCTTGCGTGTGCGTGACCTGCCGATAACTCCCGACAAAATTCTTATGGGTCTAATGAACGAGAGGAAATCAGCATGAAAGCATTTGAGTGGACCAGCCCTACCAGTATCAATGAAGCCGTTCAATTGCTAAAGAGTGGCGAGGCCAAGGATATTGACGAGAGTGCGCTTCCCATTGCGGGCGGTCAGGACTTGTTGACCAGCATGAAAGATTACATTACGCGACCGTCGCGTGTGGTTAATCTAAAAAACATACGGGGTCTGAATTCAATTCAGGGGGATGGCAAAAGAGGACTGACGATCGGCGCGCTGGTAACTCTAACCCAACTGGAAGAAAACGCGCTGGTGCGTTCGGCTTTTCCCGGACTTGCCGAGGCCGCTCGTTCAGTGGCAACGCCCCAAATTCGTAACTTAGGCACGGTTGGGGGCAATCTCTGCCAACGTCCACGCTGCTGGTATTACCGGCTGGAAGAAGTTATTTGCCTGAAGAAGGGTGGGTCGGAATGTTATGCGGCAAAGGGTGAGAACAAGTACAACGCGATTCTCGGGGGTGGTCCATCATTCATCGTTCACCCATCAGACCTGGCTCCCATGCTGCTTGCTCTCGGAGCCAGCGTTTCAGTGACTGGCGCCGAAGGAAAACGCATGATTCCGCTGGACAAATTCTTTACGCTACCTTCTGGAGAAGGAAATATCAGACGTGAGAATGTCCTGCGAAATGATGAAATCATCACGCAGATTCAAGTTCCCGCTTCTCCTTTTGCAGCCCATTCCACCTATCTGAAATTTAAGGAAAGGGAATCGCTGGACTTTGCCGTTGCTTCCGTCGCAGTGGCCCTGGAGACGGGACCGAATAAAGCCATAAAGCAATCGCGGATCGTTCTGGGCGGGGTAGCGCCAATCCCCTGGCGGGTGCCGGAAGCGGAGAAATTTCTGGTGGGTAAAACTCTGAACGCTGATGTAATGAGCGAGGCGGCGAAAATAGCACTCGCGGAGGCGCAGCCCCTCGACAAAAATGCGTACAAAGTCCCCTTGACGCAGACGCTTATTCGACGTGCGCTTGCAAAGTTTGGGGGTCGCGGGTAATTCAGTGTTCCTCTGCGCGTCACTGCGATTTCTGCGGCTCCGCGGTGAATGTTCCTAAGAGAAGCAACAACCGCGGAGACGCAAAGGTCGCAGAGGACGCGCAGAGAGTTGAAAGTTAAAAACCGTCAGTAGGGAAAACCAGCGTCGGGAGGAGATACGGATATGACTGATGATCTGAAACTGAAGAGCACTACTGCACCACCAGCAACAACCTCTATTCAGACCCCCTTTTGCGGCTCGTTGCGATCAAAGAAATTTTTCATGTTTGACTCCTTAGCCACAGAGGCAGAACAATATCTCGATGCCAGCAATCACTGCTGGTGTCGCGAAACGCAACAAGTGACTGGGCCTGACGGTGGTCGCGTTCATCCCGAAAATTGTAATCCGGGTCGTGCCTGTTACACTTCGGCGTTGGAGCGTGTATGATTGTTAGCAAGTTTTTTAGGAGGTAGAAAGATGCGGAAATTTTGGTTTATCACGATGCTGTTAGTGGTTACAGGTCTTCTTTCGGGTGCCCTGACACCAAAATCACAGGCAGAAACACCGTCTGTGCAAGGTGATTATGTTGAAGTGCGCACGGCCAGTGTTTTTGCGGGAGCCTGTCACTACAATGGCGAGGTCACTACTACCGGCCGTGATGCGCTGATGGCCTGGAAAGTGACTTCAGGACAATGGCGGGGAGTGGATTTGGCAGACGTGAGAGCAGTCGCAATCGTTAGCGCTGAGGCAAATCTTTCAGACAACGGCGCGGGTCGCAGATCGGAAATTTTGATTGGCGAAAAGGCATCTGACTCCCAATCACTGGCCATGCTGGAAGCCCTAAAAAGCAGATATGCCGCTTCCCTTGGCCAGATTGTTTCAGTGCGTCGTGGGCCGTTGACCTTCGCGCACGAGGGTCGCAGTTATTCCGTTAATGCAGATAATCTTGCTGCGATCAGTGTGGAGGCGATGCCCAATGATCTTTGCTGCAAGATGCCAAATCTGGTGTGGTATTCTCCCCTGGTACCGCTCGAAAATCGCAAAGTTGGCTACACGACAAAAGCGCTCTATGCCGGCAATGCTGTTTCTGATTCCTGGCAAAGGTCGGGTGAAAACAGCGCCTTTTACGGAAGGTTCACGCTTTAATCTTCGACATCAACATTCTTCGATACTGCTCCGTGCGGAACGAAGCAACGCTCGAGAAATCAGGTGGTGAGTGGATTTCCCCTCACCACCTGACGGTTTTTCACCTGCCTTAGTGCGAATCCACTTCTCCGTTTGCGCTCGATTTTCACCGCACTACATCAAGCACCGAGTAGTGCCCTAATTTGAGTTTTTCTCTGCGCGGTCTTCTGCGGCCTCTGAGACGCAGTGGAAGCGCAGAGAGTTTAAACTAGGACACCACATCAAGCGCTGAAGCCGGTAACGCAAAGCTTTCCGTTTTCATTCGGGAGACTTCGGATGAATGAGCCACAAGAGCTCCGCAGTAAATTGATTGGAGTGATTGCATTCCCAGTCACTCCCTTCAATAAAGATCTCACACTCGATCTGACGGGACTGGAAAAGAATCTTGAGCGATTGCTGCAACACCCCATCTGCGCTGTTATCGCCGCTGGCGGCACTGGGGAAATGTACGCCCTTTCCCCGGAAGAACATCTTCAGGTGGTCCAGACTACTGTGGCAATCACTCGACGAAGGATAGCGGTCTTAACCGCCGTCGGCTTCAATCAACAACTTGCCGTATCCATGGCCCAGGAGGCAGCGAGAGCTGGTGTTGATGGGATCCTGGCTTTTCCGCCCTATTACCCACAAGCTGATGATGAAGGCCTCTATAATTACTATCGGACGATTGGGTCGGCTACTCAGCTGCCGCTGGCAATCTACAGCAGAGACTGGGCAACTTTTAGCCCCTCTATGGTCGAGCGACTTACATCAATACCCACGTTGGTGGCTTGGAAAGATGGCCAGGGAGACATGCGACGTTATCAAATGATTATTAACCGGGTAGGTGACAGGTTGCACTGGATCGGCGGGGCGGGAGACGACCTTGCACCCAGCTATTACGGATTGGGCATCCGCAGCTACACGTCGAGTTTGGCAAATATCACACCCAAACTATCGTTGGAAATTCACGAACTGGCTTCGCGGAATGAAACAGAGCGGCTGGGATCATTGATGACGGATTACGTGGTCCCGCACTATGCGTTTCGGGCTCGCCGCAGGGGCTACGAAGTATCAGTGGTTAAAGCAAAAATGGATCTTCTAGGAATGGCCGCTGGTCCAGTCCGACCGCCGCTGGTCAATGTTACTGAGGAAGAGCGACTGGAATTACGCCGCATGCTGGACGGCTGGCACTCGATTTTATGAGGATCGCTCCTCCGCCGAGTACCATCCGATGAACTATGAATGAAGATCCTCTTTCGTCAATTCTCCATCAACGGTGCGCCAGATACGTCTCTGATTGTTATTCTGCAACTCAATCGGCAAGCTCTCCTGGGGAAAGTTCTGAAAACACACTGGGCGGGCAAAACGTTTGATTGCTGCTCCCCCAACGGATGTCGTGCGAGGATCTGTAGTGGCCGGATAAGGCCCTCCATGTTGCATCGCGGCGCAGACTTCCACTCCCGTGGGAAAGCCATTATAAATCAGCCGCCCAACTTTCTTTTCCAACAGAACAATCAGGTCCTTAAACTCGCGAAGATCGTCTGCGGTGCCATGAACAGTTGCTGTCAGGTGTCCCCCGAGGGTACTGGCAACATCCATCATGTCTTTCCTCGAGGAACAGGTAACGATTACCGTTGCTGGTCCAAAGACCTCTTCACCAAGTTCTCCGTGCTTCAGAAAAGTGTTGGAGTCAGTCGCCAGGACTGCAGCTTGAGCTTCTGTTTTGTTTTTTTGAGCCGGAGCCCCAGACAGACGCAACCTTACGCCTTCGATTTTCGCTAAACGGTGCAATCCCTCCTCGTACGAGTGAAGGATGCCCGAATGCAACATCGTTGCTGGTGAGGCCGTGTCGATAAGTTCTTCGAGTTGCTGAAGAAAGCTGACCATTGGTCCGTCCTGTTGGCCAACTACCAGTCCCGGACAAGTGCAGAACTGTCCTACACCAAGCGTAACAGATTGCAGTAATCCCGATGCGAGAGCGTCCGCTCTTTCGGTTAAGGCTCCGGGCAATACGAAAACCGGATTGACACTACCCATCTCCGCATAAACAGGAATTGGGCACGGCCGCCGCGTAGCAGCGTCGTAAATGGCACGTCCAGCCCTCAGGGAGCCGGTGAAACCAATAGCAGCCGTAGCCGGGTGGCGGGCAAGACTCAAACTTAGTTCCGGGCTGTTACCCTGCAGTAAAGAGAAGATTCCGGCCGGCAGGCCTGTCTCGTCAACCGCACGTACAATGGCCTCAGCAACGAGCTCGGACGTTCCGGGATGCGCCGGATGCGCTTTAACGATGACAGGATTCCCGGCAGCGAATGCTGATGCCGTATCTCCTCCAGCAACAGAAAATGCCAGCGGAAAATTACTCGCTCCAAAAACTACCACTGGTCCAATACCGATCAACATTCGTCGTAGATCGGGTTTTGGCAGTGGCTTACGCTCTGGTTGTGGCAGATCGATTATTGCCTCAACCCAGGACCCTTCCCGCACCATGCCGGCAAACATTCTCAACTGGTCGAGCGTACGGGTACGCTCCCCAATCAGTCTGGGAACCGGCAGCCCTGTTTCCGCAGAGGCCCTTGCTATCAATTGATCCCCGACAGTGAGTATTTGCGCCGCGATGTTTTCGAGAAAACTGGCAGTGGTATCTGCAGCTTGTTGCCGAAACACGTCGAAAGCATTCTCTGCAAGAGACAGCGCCTGGTCGACATCAGACGCAGTTGCTGCAAAAAAAACCGGTTCCAGCGGCTCGCCGGTGGCCGGGTTAAGAGCTTGAAACCTTTCGGATCCTCCGCTCGCCGGCTTTCCTTCGACGATGCTTCTTCCATGAATGCTCATTATTTGCCGTCTCTCCTGGTGTGATTAAATGGACGAACCGCTGGTGACCGCACTAACTCGCAAATCTGTGTCTTATCACTCCATGGCTTCATTGGACTCTTGGTCTTGCTAACGTCGAGTTCCCGGGATCTCTGTTTTTACTCGAAAGACTGTTTTTCCGGCAGTGACGTAGAGTGTTTTCAAATCAGCGCCGCCGAAGGCGCAATTAGTAATTGTATCCTCCGGAATGGGAATGAATTTGAGCAAAGCGCCAGTAGGAGCAAAAACATAAATGCCACACTGGTTATCCAAAGTTTCGCTGGTTCCACGCGGCGAATGCAGTCCTGCTGCCACGTAGAGGTTACCTTTTACGTCCACTGACATGCCATCACCACTGCGTCCAGGATAGAAATTGTGAAAGACACGCATCTTGGTTACCGACCCGTCAGCGCTCAAGTCGTAAGCACGAATCATCCGCGCGCCTTTCGCGACCGGATTAGACTCAATCAGATAAAAAGTACGATCGTCAGGGGAGACCATTAGGCCGTTGGGCATCTCTATATCGGGTGGGCCAAGTATACGTATAACTTGCCCATTCGGATCGATGCGATAAACGCCACCCTCACTCATTGCTGCTGTCGCTGCACCGGCCGGTGAGGGCGAGAGGGAAGGAACCGGTGGTTTATCCGTGAAATAGATGCGCCCCTGGCCATCGAAGGTAATGTCGTTCGGCGCTAGGAAACGCTTTCCTTGATAATTATCAGCCAGAACTTCGCTGCGTCCCGTCTGCAGATCAGTGCGCGTAACTCGTGGTGAGGTCCCGGCAAGCGGATCCCCCGATTCGCAAGCCAGCAAACGCCATTGCGGATCGAAAACAAGGCCGTTGGCATAATTCGCCGGTTGACGATAAGTTGAGAGTTTCCCATCAACTGCCAACTTCAAGATGCGATTATTTGTTTGGTCGGTGAAGAAGACATTTCCCGCCGCATCCGTGGTTGGGCCTTCAGTGAAAGCTACTATGGCGGCCACCTGGACCTCCTGGGGCACAACGTTTGAATAACCGAGCACCAGGAGCAACACAACAATGAATAGAGTCCTGAGCAAAACCAATCTCCAACCCGGGATCAGCTACAATCGATTTTATCGTCATCGCCTGAGGATTTCGATGGGCGAAGTACCTGACGAGTTTAATTAATTCCCCCCACTCCCCGAGATTGTGTGAAAACGCGAATTGCAATGGGATGACGTCAGTACCGTCACGCGATAGCGTCGGGTCAACCTCACCGATCAGAATGCGTCGACGGAACATTGACCCGACGCTACCGCGTGACAGTACTGACCTCATGTCACTATGACTCGTGTGCGGCGTGACCTTAAAGAAACTTGTCAAAGCTTCTGCTGCTGCACGCGCTCGAGTCGCGTGTCTGGCACTGCGGCGCTTTGTTGCACGCTGAAGTTTTCCACATTTGTCAAAGCGAAAGTCGGGACCGCCGCCGCACGCTCCGCTCTTAGTCGCTGAAAGTCAGCACCCTTGACATCATTTAAGACAAAGGCCGGCCGCGCATCCTCTTTGAGATAGCTGACCTCAACTTTATCCATTTCAATGTCATTCACGTGCCGAATGAAAAATCCGTATGCCGGAATCTCGCCAAACATCGAAGGCTCGGGATAATCGTTCTCTCTTTCCGGCGGCTCCAGTGCCGCCTGGGCCTTTGTGCCACCTCCCTGATAATAGATTCGGATATTGCTCAATCTGACGTCCTCAATCGGATGGCCTGGAATGCCGCTGATAATTGAACCATAGCGCGGGTCTGCATTGTAGACAATCACATTGTCAATGATTACGCGTCGTAGTTGTCCCACTGTCGTAGTGTCTTTCGGGCCACGCCCACGAAAGCCCAGGCGCAGGAAGATTGGGGCGTTGGTGATATCACGCATTGTGAGGTTGCTAATGCTCACGTCCTCGAGGAGCCCACCATCGACCGTTTCAAGGGCCAGACCTCGACAGTAATCGAAAACGCAGTTTGAGATGGTAATGTTTTTGAAGCCGCCGTTTGACTCCGTGCCAAATTTGATGCGTCCGGTACTACTGTTGTGGCTATATTGTTTATAGTTGCGCTTGTAAGTGCCATCGAGGAACGTACCTTCGTCATATCCGCTTACCTGACAATTGGTAATCGTCACATTCTCAGTTGCGCGTGCAAAACCGAGCGCGAAAGAACTCTTGGGACAAATCCCATCATCAAAAGGAGAGTTCACGCTACAGTTTGAGATACGCACATTACGACAGGCATCAACATCGATGCCATCACGATTGGTGTCGATTTTTAAGTTATCAATGGTGAGATTGTCGACACCGGTCGCGAGAATAGCAAAGTGCCCTCCGTGAAGGATGGAAACGTCACGAATCAGAACGTTGCGACAAAGCTTTAGACTAATCGACTTATTTCCCCAACCTGACTCAACGGCGTCACGAGCATTAGGGTACCCAAATGGCCCCCGAGGGGGATCAGCCTGAACATGTCTCAATGCTTCGTTCTGCGCTGCTGTCCGCGATTGCGCGCCATTCCGCACCAAGCCCTTACCCCATATCAACCCCGGCCCAAGTATGGAGATATTCTCCAGGTTCTCTCCCCAGATTAAGCTGTTGTGCCAATGGCTGTGACCAAAGTCCTGGTAGGCCTCCCACTGATTTGGCTCAGGCGGATCATAATTGACTCCTTTAGAAGTTTCGGCGGCCACAATTGTCGCACCTTGATCTAGGTAGAGTGAGATATTGCTTTTGAGGTGAATCGAAACCGATAAATAGCTGCCTGCCGGAAAATGAATGGTGCCCCCTCCGTGGCTTGCCGCCGTCTCTATAGCCTGATTGATGGCAATGCTATCGAGCGACTTTCCATCGCCTTTGGCGCCAAAGTTCCGAACATTGTAAACACCTGTACTCTGATTAATGTGATCCTGCCCGGGCCAGACCTTTTGCGAAGGCATCCGCTTTTGCGCATGCGCCACAAGCAAACAGATACTGAGCGCGAACAATACAAACGAGGCTACGCCTAATGGTTTTCCTTTATTCATCGCAAGCTCCCTTAATCTCCAGCATGTGATTCCTCAAAAGGACCAAGCACTACTTGACTCTTTCATCAAATCTCCCGGGCCACTCGCAAGAATGCCCGCGCCGCGTGTGAAAGCGTAGCCCCCTTGCGGTGGATAAGATGAAGACGTCTCTCCAAACGCATCTCCCGAACGGTCAGTGCTGCTACCTGACCGCGCGAAATTTCGGTTTGCGCTGTTAAGCGTGGTATCAAGGCTACCCCCATACGCTGCTCAACCAATCTCTTGATTGCCTCCAAGGTAGGCATCTCCATAGAGATGTTCAGTGGCGTCTTGTGCTTCTCAAATGTACGCACCACGCGTTCCCGATAAGGCGACGGGACATTGTGGGCAATAAACGATTCCGCACCGAGTTCGCGCACGGATACTACTTGTTTATGGGCCAGTGGATGATCCGGCGCCACGATGAGAGATATCTCATCCATTAGCACGGGGATCGAGGATATAGCGGGATCGCTGGGCTTATATGAGACGATACCAACCTCCACGCTACGACCCAATACCTCCGAAGGAATTCGACTCGCCAGACTGCGCTTAACTTCGATTTTCACATGTGGATGGCGTGCTCGAAAAACCGGAAGTACCGGGAGGAGATACATCACTGTGTACTCATTTGCGCTGAGTGTCAGTTTTCCCCTTTGGAGGTCCTTTAGTTCCTTAATCGCACCCTGGGCACTATGACGCAGATTCAGCATTTGCTGTGCATATTCCACCAGCACAGTCCCGGCGGCAGTGAGCGTTCCATCCTTGGAGGAACGGTCAAAAAGCTGCTCTCCGATTTCTTGCTCGAGTCGCCGAATCGCCTGGCTAACCGCCGGTTGAGTGCGGTGGAGGGCGTCGGCAGCGCGAGAAAAACTCTGCTCGCGTGCGACCGCAACCAGCACCTCGAGTTGGTTGATATCCACGGTTCTGGCACAAAACGGATTATGAGCTCACTCAGGAAGCGTTATGGTATCACAATTCCTTATCTTCATATAGAAATTATAACTTTGACTTTGAGGCGTTTGGCTCTTAGCATACGAGTTGGTATTTGGGTGGGGAGGCGTTGGATGGTGCAGGACAGAATCTCAATTTTCGATACGACGCTGAGGGATGGTGAACAGTCGCCGGGTTGCTCCATGAACCTTCAGGAGAAGGTGCAAATGGCCAGACAACTCGAGCGGCTCGGGGTAGACGTGATCGAGGCTGGTTTTCCAATCTCGTCGGAAGGGGACTTTGCCGCCGTAAGGGCCGTGGCCTCTGAATGCCGCGCTGTCACCGTCGCTGCTCTTTGCCGCACCGCGGAACAGGATGTTGCTCGCGCTGCTGAGGCGCTGAGTGGCGCAGCGAATCCCCGTATTCATACTTTCGTAGCCACTTCCGACATTCACCTTCAACATAAGCTGCGCAAGACAAGAGCTGAAGTCGTCGAGATGACCAAACAGGCCGTGCGGCTGGCGCGAAATTTTGCTGCGGAGGTGGAGTTTTCGGCAGAAGATGCGAGCCGCAGCGACATCGATTATCTTTGCGAGATATTTTCGGTTGCAGTGGACGAAGGCGCGTCTGTCCTCAACATCCCCGATACTGTGGGGTACACCATGCCGGAAGAGTTTGCGCGCCTTGTCCAAATAATCAAAGAGCGGGTTGTGGGGGAGCGGCCGGTCATTATCAGCGTTCATTGTCACAACGATTTGGGGTTGGCCGTGGCCAATACGCTTACGGCAATAAATGCCGGCGCCCGGCAGGTCGAATGCACGGTGAATGGGATAGGCGAGCGCGCTGGAAATGCCGCCCTCGAAGAAATCGTGATGGCCTTGCACGTAAGAGCTGATCAGTGGCCTTTTCAGATTGGCGTGAATACAGGCGAGTTATTCCCGACGAGTCAGATGCTCTCAAGAATTATCGGATTCGAGGTACAGCCCAACAAAGCTATCGTTGGCCGCAATGCCTTCGCGCACGAGGCGGGGATCCACCAACACGGAGTCTTGAGCAATCCATTATGTTACGAAATCATGACTCCGGACTCAGTCGGAGTGCCCACCAACCGCCTGGTGTTGGGCAAACATTCCGGACGACATGCGTTGGCGATGCATTATATGGAACTAGGCTTCGCTTTAACTGTGCCGGAGCTCGATGCTGTCTATCACCGGTTTATCGAGTTGGCCGACCGTAAGAAGAAGATTTACGACCAGGATCTCATCTCTCTGCTTTCTGTAACCACGAAGTCCTCCACCGAACGGCCGGTGATTGATGGAGTAAGAGAACTGGCCCAAGCTCAAGTTTAAAGTTGATCCCCAGAGCAATCAGGCGCGGTGCTTCTTTAGTAGTGGCCTTGTTAGTCTGTTCAAAGCAGGTGTTTGTTCTATGAGAATGAAAATTACTGTCCTTCCCGGCGATGGTATCGGTCCAGAAGTGACTGCTGAAGCAGTGCGCGTTTTGAGGTCGGTTGCCAGTGTTCACGGTCATCACTTCGAATTTGAGGAAAGGTTGATCGGTGGTGTCGCTATTAAGCAAAGTGGTTCGCCGCTGCCAGCCGAATCGCTCGACGCTTGCCTTGGTTCCGACGCCGTGCTTCTTGGAGCGGTAGGATCTCAGGATTATGATTCGTTGCCACCCCAAAGACGTCCGGAAGCCGGCTTGCTGCTATTGCGTCAGGCGCTCGGCGGTTATGCCAATTTACGGCCGGCAATCTCGTATGCGGTTATTTCAGGATCTTCGCCCCTGAAGCCTGAGGTTTGTGAGGGCACCGACATTCTCATTGTGCGGGAGCTTCTAGGTGGCCTGTATTTCGGCGAACCGCGAGGCCTCACCGGTGAAAATGCTACAGCCAGCGCTTTTAACACCATGCGGTATTCGGTTCCGGAAATCGAACGAGTTGCTCGTGTCGCTTTTGAGTCCGCCCTCAAACGACGCCGCAAGGTTACCTCAGTGGATAAAGCAAACGTTCTTGAGACCTCTCAATTGTGGAGACAGACCGTCACACGCGTGGCGCAGGAGTATCCGAGAGTAATTTTGGACCACCTTTATGTGGATGCCTGTGCGATGCATCTGATGACGAATCCCAGAAGATTTGATGTGGTCCTTACGGAAAATCTTTTTGGTGACATACTTTCAGACGAAGCTGCCGTTATTACCGGTTCACTGGGAATGCTTGCATCGGCGACTATTGGTGGCACTGTGGGTCTTTACGAGCCCGTACACGGCTCGGCGCCAGACCTGGCAGGTCGCGGCATCGCCAATCCTTTTGGAGCGATCGCTTCGGCAGCGATGTTACTGCGCTATACCGGCCACCTCGAACAGGAAGCCGATGAAATTGACGAGGCTATTCGGACTGTGCTTAACGCCGGTTACTGCACTCCTGATATTGCCTCGGACTACTCGACGTATATCGCAAACACTTCCGAAATCGGTAACTTTGTTTCTGAGGCTGTCGTGGAAATAGCGGACCTGAGACATGCTTATCATGCTGTTTAGTGAGCTTCGGTTTCCAGTCAAGTCTTTCGTATTCACCCAGGGTTGCACACTTCCCAGCTTTTTATGCCAGAAACACTATTTGAAAAAGTTTGGCAGGCTCACGTTGTAACTGAAGCTGAAGGTGTGCCTTCACTGCTGTATATCGATCTACACCTGGTTCATGAAGTGACATCGCCTCAGGCCTTCGAGGGCGTGCGCGCCGCCGGCCGTCATGTTCGTCGGCCCGATTTGACCTTTGCCACCGCTGATCATAACGTGCCGACCACCGATCGCACCCTGCCGATCGCTGATGCCATAGCCGCCAAACAGATCGACACGCTGCGGCAGAACTGCCGGGAGTTCAACATATCTCTTTTTGACATCAACTCTCCCGAGCAGGGCATTGTCCATGTGATTGGGCCGGAGCTCGGTTTGACTATGCCCGGAATGACCATTGTTTGCGGTGATAGCCATACGAGTACGCATGGTGCTTTTGGGGCTCTGGCTTTTGGGATCGGTACGAGTGAGGTGGAACATGTTCTGGCCACTCAATGCCTTCCCCAGAACAAACCTCGCACGATGCTGGTTCAGACCAGGGGCCAATTGCCAGTTGGTGTGACCGCAAAGGACCTGGCTCTCGCAATCATTGGACAGATTGGCACCGACGGGGCCACTGGTCACGTAGTTGAATATGCAGGCGAAGCCGTGCGGGCCCTCTCAATGGAAGGTCGCATGACACTCTGTAATATGAGTATCGAGGCGGGTGCTCGAGCGGGAATGATCGGACCTGACGAAATCACGTTTGCTTATCTCCACGGTAGGCCGTTTGCGCCAAAGGGAACTCATTGGGACGAAGCTCTATCCTATTGGCAGACTCTTAAAACCGATGGCGCAGCAGAATTCGACCGCAGGGTTGAGATTGATGCCAGCAGACTCGAACCCTATGTCAGCTGGGGCACAAGCCCGGGAATGGTAGTTCCCGTGACTAGTCAGGTCCCTGATCCTGCAGAAGCAAAAACTGAAGTTGATCGCCGGGCTGCGGAACGCGCGCTCGAATATATGGCCCTCGAGCCACACACCAGCATTGAGCAGATTACCGTTGACCGGGTCTTCATTGGCTCTTGTACAAACGCGCGCATCGAGGATCTACGCGCGGCGGCCCGAGTGGTAAAGGGTTACCGTATCAGTTCTTCAGTCAGCGCGATGGTGGTGCCTGGTTCCCAGAATGTAAAACGTGAAGCGGAAGCTGAAGGAATCGATCGGGTTTTCCGGGAGGCCGGATTCGAATTTCGGGAACCTGGCTGTTCAATGTGCCTGGGAATGAATTCGGACATTCTGCAACCAGGTGAGCGTTGTGCTTCAACAAGCAATCGTAATTTCGAAGGCAGACAAGGACGAGGTGGACGTACTCATCTCGTCAGCCCGATGATGGCGGCGGCAGCGGCAATTACCGGGCACTTTACCGATGTTAGAAGATGGCAGTTCAAATAGGCCGTGGTCTTTCTGTTTTCGCTCTGTAATCTGAACACGATCATTATCATGAATCCATTTCGTGTCCACACTGGATTGGTTATGCCGCTCGATCGAGCCAACATCGATACCGATCAGATCATACCGAAGCAGTTCTTAAAGAGAATCGAGCGCACCGGCTTTGGCGAATTTTTGTTTTATGACTGGCGCTATCTTGCCAACGAGCGACTCAACCCTGCTTTTGTCTTGAATGAACCACGTTTTCAAGGTGCCTCGATCCTCGTTACCGGTAAGAATTTCGGTTGTGGATCTTCGCGGGAACATGCTCCCTGGGCTCTTGCTGAATTTGGCTTTCGAGTAATCATCGCACCTTCATTTGCCGACATCTTTGCTAATAATTGCATTAAGAATGGTCTCCTGGCTCTCGTGCTTCCAGAATCACAGGTAAGCGAACTAATCAACCGCGCAAGTTCTTCTGTCCCTTATCAACTGACTGTAGATCTCGAAAAAACTTTGGTTAAGGACCTGAGAGATTTCTCCGAGAGTTTTGTTATTGATCATTTTCAGCGCTATTGCCTGCTCGAAGGTCTTGACGATATCGGACTCACTCTGAAACATGAGCCGGAAATCGCAGCCTTTGAAGCGCAACGCGCCCGATGGAATTACCGTCCTGCCTGACGCCAGCAGTCTTGAGCCCTCTTAAGAAACAGAAAGTAGCCTGCGCCACACAAGCCACGCCACACATTTCGTAGTTCACCCCACTTTCGTGGCATAGCTAATGCTGAACTCTCTAGTTGAACGCAATGCGTAACGTCAACGCATTGCAGTGAGGCATTACGCCCCGGCTTTGTTCCGTGGCTTGCTCTGTTTCGCCCGACAGTGCAGCATGATGTAGTCGGTTATGCTCTAATCAATTCCGCCTGCGCAAACGACCGCCTCACAATGTCGGATTATTGACACCTTCCGTAAAACAATCAGTCCCAGGACTGTGAATCGGTGACTCTGAAACATATAAGAACCAAATTAATCAGCTGGTATGCGTTCTTCGGCCCGATGGTCCTGTTATTTCTCGGTCTGAATCATCCGGGCTATGCGAGTTTGACTTTGCTTGTCGGCACAATTGTGGGGGCAATTACTGCCATTAAAGTCACCGGTCGAATCGAAGAGTTGTCCGAAGCTGCCCAGCGGATGAGCTCGGGAGACTTCAGTGCGAGATTGGAGAGCACGAAGGACGACGAGTTGGGTCGATTGGCGTGGTCGCTCAACAACATCGCCGAAACGCTGCTCCATCGTTTCATTAAAAGCAGGCAAACAGAAGCTGGTCCCCAAGAGGCCAACGAATATCTCTACCGGATAATTAACACTATCGCGGATCCCCTATTCGTCAAAGACGACCAGCATCGTTTTGTAATGGTGAATAATGCGTTTTGCGAGCATTCTGGCCACACCAGAGAAGAGTTAACCGGCAAAACCTCGGCGGACTTCTGCCGTCCGGAGGAAGCACGCGTTTTTATAGAAAAGGACAAGCTGGTTTTCGAGAGCGGTCAGCAACTTGCAAACGAAGAGAACTTTACCGACCGGCAGGGAAATCGCCGGGTGCTATTTACTAAGAAAGCCGTTTACGAAGGTGCGGGCGGCCAGAAGTTCCTGGTCGGCATAATTCGCGACATTACCGCTCTGAAGCAAACAGAGACCGTTCTTCAGGAAGCACGTGATGCAGCAATCGAATCGGCGCGGCTGAAATCAGAGTTTCTGGCGAATATGAGCCATGAGATTCGCACGCCGATGAATGGCGTTATTGGTATGACTGGTTTGTTGCTCGACACACCCCTCACCGCCGAGCAACGGGAGTTTGCCGAGACAATTCGTCAGAGCGGCGACGCTCTTCTAACCATCATTAATGACATTCTGGATTTCTCTAAGATTGAGGCGGGCAAGCTTCAGTTCGAGGTACTTGATTTCGATTTGCCGAGCGCCGTCGAGGGCACGCTGGAGTTGTTATCCGAGCGGGCCCGCGATAAAAAGATTGAACTGGCTTCACTGATCTACAGCGACGTGCCGACCGCACTGCGGGGGGACCCAGGCAGGTTGCGCCAGGTGCTAACGAATCTGATTGGCAACGCAATCAAGTTCACAGAGCATGGCGAAGTCATCGTGCGGGCAGAGAAAGAGAGCGAATCTTCGGAGGCCGTGGTGGTTCGCTTTAGTGTGGCTGACACTGGCATAGGCATCAATGAAAGCGCTCAGCGAAATCTGTTTCAGGCCTTCACACAAGCAGATGGTTCAACTACGCGCAAGTATGGTGGTACAGGTCTGGGTTTAGCCATCTCCAAACAGCTGGTCACGCTAATGAACGGAGAGATTGGCGTGTCAAGTACTGCCGGTAAAGGTTCGACGTTCTGGTTTACGGCCACATTTGAAAAGCAGCCTCACAAGCCTGCCGTAGTTATACCAAACGTGTCGACACTGGAGAACCTGCGTATTTTGATTGTCGATGACAATGCGACAAATCGGAAAATTCTGTCGCATCAACTCAGCTCCTGGGGCATGATTCACGAACAGGCGGAGTCCGGGTTATCTGCTCTTGAGCTCTTACGTACGAGAGCTGCTCAAGGAAAGCCTTTTGATATGGCGGTGCTTGACTTGATGATGCCTGAGATGGACGGCTTTGAAGTCGCACGGGCCATCAAGTCCGATCCCAGTATTGCCAAGGTCCGGCTGGCGCTGCTCACGTCGTATGGGCAGCGTGGGCATGGTTCAGCTGCCCGCCAAGCCGGCATCGCTGCTTATCTCACCAAACCGGTACGACAATCACAATTATTTGACTGCTTGATCACTTTGGTGAGCCAGATGCTAGTCACGCAGACAGAGTCTACTGCCGTACCTCCTCCGCCGGAGAAACTGATAACCAGGCACACGCTGCGAGAAATCCGCAAAACGTCACACAAAGTGATTCTTCTCGCCGAAGACAATACCGTAAATCAGAGAGTGGCGATTCGCCAGTTACAAAACCTGGGCTATCGTGCCGACGCCGTGGCCAACGGGCGAGAAGCGCTGGAAGCGTTAAGCCGAATCCCTTACGACCTGGTGCTGATGGATTGCCAAATGCCTGAGATGGATGGTTATGAAGCAACCGTGGAAATACGTCAGCGGGAGGGTGGAAGCAAGCGTACGCCCATTGTTGCCATGACGGCCAATGCGCTGCAGGGAGATCGGGCGAAATGCATTGCTGCTGGTATGGATGATTATGTTTCCAAACCTGTGAGGTCGGAAGAACTGCGCAAGGTGCTCGAGAAATTTCTGGGTGGTGCGCACAAGAGCCTACCGGCCGAAACTTCTAAGGCGGTTGAAGTCTCAGTGCCCGTAGATATGGAGCGCGTATACCTGGCTATGGGCGATGAACCAGTGGAGTTGGCGGATATTCTAGGTGTTTATTTAAATCAGATGACCAGCAACCTGGAGCGACTGCGTCACGCCGTCAACTCCGAAGATGCTCACGAGATAGATTTGATAGCCCACAATAGTGCAGGAATGAGCGCTAATTGCGGCATAGTCGCGGTAGTTGATCCATTGCGGCAGTTAGAGCGCATGGGGCGAGAGAATCGCCTGGCTGGCGCCGGAGCGCTCGTGGCGGAGGTCAGCAAGCAGTTTGATCGAGCCAGGTTGTTTCTCCGGGAACATTTGACACAAGTTGCCCTGTGAGGATTAGCTGAAGAGGATCACAAAAAATGTCATTAAGGCGTCGGATGTCTCAGCGTATTTTAGTGGCGGACGAAGATCCACAAATTCGGCGGCTGGTAACCTCAATGGTAATTAACGAAGGATACGAGGCAGTAATAGCAGCCGATGGACGTGAGACTTATCGCATTCTGCATAAGGACGCCAATTTCAGTGCTGCAATTTTTGACATGATGATGCCCCATCTTAAGGGACTCGATATCATCCGTTACATGCGAACAGAGAAACGCTTAATGCGAATTCCGGTGATGTTAATTACTTCTGAACGAAGCCTCAATGTAATGGCCGACAGCTTTGCGGCAGGGGCAACCGTATTTTTGCAAAAGCCGTTTAGGATTGACCTGCTGCAAACCACCCTGCAAATGCTCTCAAGTACGGCCAGGTCGATGAGTGTACCTGTATGAGGAGTCAACGAATTTTCAAGGATCAAGCCAACAACAACTGTTTCTCGACTGCCTTGTACAGCTGGTGGTCTAGCCTGGAGCGACAGAGGAAAAGCAATTGAAAATACTGATTGCCGAAGATGATCCAATTTCCAGCCGTGTTCTCGCCACAACTCTGGTCCAATGGGGCCATGAAGTTGTGGTGACGCGCAATGGTATGGAAGCATGGGAAGCCTTACAGGGTGAGGAGGCTCCCCGTCTGGCGATCCTTGATTGGATGATGCCTGGCATGGACGGACTGGAAGTCTGTCGAAAAATCCGCAGCGACATTCCCGATGTACCTATCTATCTGATACTTTTGACGGCTATGAATCGCCAGGAGAATATTGTTGAGGGCCTGGAAGCGGGGGCAGACGACTACCTCACGAAGCCATTCGATCGGAACGAGTTGCGCGTTCGACTTAAAGCGGGAGCGCGGATAGTTGAACTGCAAAGTAATCTAGCGACGCGCGTTGAGGAACTGGAAAAAGCGATTGTCGAGCGCCAACGCGCTGAAGAAGCCTTGCGCAATTTGACGATGACTGATGAGCTTACGGGTTTATACAATATTCGAGGTTTCTTTACTCTCGCGGAGCACCATACCAGAATCGCGCGGCGATTAGGACACAGTTCCTTACTGGTTTATGCGGATATGGATGGACTAAAACAAATAAACGATACCTTTGGGCATAATGAGGGTTCGGAAGCAATCGCCAAAATTGCGCAAATTCTGCGGCAAACGTTTCGCGATTCAGATATTATCGCGCGTCTGGGTGGTGATGAGTTTGCTGTCCTTGCGCCTGATGTTTCGGCTGAGGTCATCTACAAGCTTACGGGCCGCCTAAGGGAGAACCTTCGTATCTATAACGAGGGCCGTCATCATCCTTACCTGCTCTCGCTGAGCGTGGGGGCCGTATGTGTCGACTATTTAGATAATTCCAGCGTTGAAGAACTCGTTGCCAAAGCTGATGAAGCAATGTACGAGGACAAACGAACCAGGCGAAAGCGCATGGATCTGGAAATCATTCTCCCGGATGCAGCCCAAAACCAGCAGCCCCTGGGTGGACTAAACTTATAACGCGCCGGCGTTCGCGCTTGCCAGCACATGGTGACACTCTGTGATTGGAGTTTGGACATTTTCGAACTCTAAACGACAGCGGTTACCTGCCAACGAAACCGTTGAAAACGGATGGATGCCCCCGGCTTGTCCGGGGGAGTCTCACGTTGGTCGCTACTAACAGAGCTGGCCAAGAGCTTGGATGCCACGGGCTTGCCCCGTGGAGGTTCACGCTTGCTGCTAACACCCGAGAAGCAGATAGCAATGAACGTGAGCCTCCACCGCGCAAGGCGGTGGCATCCTCAAAACTTGATTGCCCGACGTTTTAGCAGCGAGCGTGAATCTCCCCCGGTCAAGCCGGGGGACATCCAACAACAGTTTCCACACTCTCTGCCGTGGGTGGATTCCTGAGTTGCGAGATGGGTCTTATTCCACTCCGGTCCGGTGGTATTAATTGAATTCCGAGTTTTCAGCAGCCTGCTAGACTCGCAGCTTGATTTGATAACGCGGTGGCCGCATCGGAGGTCCGGGCTGGAACCGACGCAGCCCTTCGGTATTGGTCTCAATTTGCCGAAGAACCGCAGGTACTTAGGCAAGTCACATCCGTAAAGGTTATGCTGGACCAGAGAAGAAACGCGTGATTTAAGCGGGGGCAAACGGCGATTTTGTAAGACTTGGAAGATGTCACCCTACTCGTGACGTCTCACGTTGGCGCTCAATCGTATTTATCGCAACCTTTTTATCTTTCTGGGCATCCGATGGCTGCTACATGCCTCTCCCGCTTGCAAAAGCATCAGAGTCTTGCTAAACCTCGTCGTTGTACGCTCTCCGGAGAAAAATAATGAGGAAAATATTCTATCCCTTCATTGCCGTGGGCATTCTTCTGGTCTTGATTGCTCCTTCCTTCGCTGACACAATTCATTTAAAAGACGGTAGTGTTATTCGGGGAACCGTAGTGGGGTTCAAAGATCAACAGTTCACGGTTCTCATCGGTACTGGCAGCAAAGGCCGTCGCAGTCGCACGATGATTTACGTTGAGGATATTGAGTACATTGAGTTTGATTCCTCAGCTGGAAGTACAGCCGCCGCGGCCGGTGATGAGCCGAGGGGCAATAGCACCTCGGAACCAGCATCTCAGCCAATCAGGTCGACCCCTCCGGCAGATTCCACCAGCGTGCCAACCTCCGGAAGTAGTTTGCCGTCTTCAGGAAGCTCACCAACCTTTTTCAATATAAAGGTGGCAGTACGAGCGGACAACGCAAACAATGGGTGGTCAAATAGCGGACTGGTTGTACGGAGGGGACAGCGTCTGCGGATTAGCGCTTCGGGTAGAATCTCCCTCGGCAACGGGCGCTTTTCAACACCAGGCGGCATAGCAACCATTTCTGACAATGAGAAGTTGATGCGAAGCGAACCAACAGGGGCTTTAATCGGCGTAATTGGGGATGACAATGACGATTTCATTCTGATCGGCACCAGGCGTGACTTTGTCGCCCAGCGCGACGGAGTGCTGTTCCTTGGGGTTAATGAGGGCAACCTAAACGACAATGCTGGAACATACGACATCGTAATCGAGGCAGAGGCTGGCGGCAGTTCACCTCGCTGAAAACGGCAACGCCTGTTTCCGTCCAGGCATCAGACACAAATACGATAATTGGTGAGTGGCGCGAAAACGGCAGTTTTTCGCAGTCCTGCTAATTTTCCTTCCGGCTTTACAGGGTAAATTGTTATGAAATACTTCAACTCCTGCCGTTATGCTTTTGTCTTTGTGGCTATCCTGGCTCTGCTGGTAGCCACAGGTGCAAATCTCGGATTCGCCCAATCGCGTCGCCAACCACCAACGACAAATCAGAAAAAGAATCAGCGACCAGGCGAGGCGGGGCAGCAACAGGAAAAACAGGAAGAGCCGCTGCCGCCCGATTTGACTGGAAAACCGCAGGAGGCAGAGAAACTGACCATCTCGACTAACATCGTCAATGTCGATGCAGTCGTTTATCACAAGAAGAGTGGGCAGATAGTAAATGGGCTAAAGAAAGAGAGTTTTGCCCTTTTTGCAGACGGCGTTCAGCAGAAGATCACAAATTTTTCTACCCCTGAAGCACCAATAACGGTGGTGATGACGGTTGAATACAGCAAGTGGTCGGAGATGTTCGGGGTTTACGGGAGTGGAGGTTATGATCCGGGAACCTACGAAGTAATACGGCCAGTGGCCATGTTCCTTTCTCAATTTATCAAACCACCGGATGATTATGTTTCCGTAGTTGCGTTTGACATTCGTCCAACGCCTCTAACCGATTTCACAAACGATCCGGGCAGAATAAATCAGGTAATAAATTTATTGCTTCGTAACTATCCTGCTTTTCGAGAGAATAATCTCTTTGACGCGCTAAAGTTTGTATTAATCGGGGGTAGGGGAGATTCCGTAGTACTGGAGGATTCCAAGACCGAGAAATCGGACTATTCCGGGCTGGTAAGCATACAGGGACGGCGACGGGCAGTTATTCTGGTGGCCTCTGGAATCGACACTTTCAGCAAGATCAACTATGGCGACACGCGAAAGATTCTCCAGAACGCGGGAATCCCCGTTTATATTATTGGTACGGGAAACCTGTTCTTCAAAAAGTATGGCGACTATCTACCAGCCACGGACAGTCTTGCCGGCATGCCCGGCAGAATGACCTTTCTGCAAGCCCAGAACACTCTCACGACCTTTGCAAAGGAGACGGGTGGCGCTTATTACCCCGTAACTTTCGAAGGTGAGATACCAAAAGTTCTCGGATCGATCAATGCATTGTTGCGCAGCCAATACAGCCTGGCCTTTAACCCGGGTGATGTGCATGACGGCAAGCAGCACAAGATCACTGTAAAGGTCGATGTGAACGGCGATGGTCAGTATGATGACAAGGAGTTTGTGATCCAGGCACGTTCTGTCTACAACGCTCCGAAACCTGACACTGGCAAGTAACAAATTAAGAGGGAAAAGGGAAGAAGGAATCCTACACCCATTTGCTCCCCCTTTCCCCTGTTCCCCATTTCCCCTTTTTCGTTAGACCCCGTGCATCCTCAGACGAAACTCGTCATTAAAAGCAAAGATCTCAGGCCTTCTTCCGGAGAAGATACGAGCCTCGCGAAGGAGCATTGGCAGACCACCGGAAGGTAATTCCAAACCATAGCCAGGATTTGAAAACAGGGCCGCTATTTGAGGGTTCAATTGTTGTCGGATGCCGTAACGGATGGCTTTTTGGGCCACCGGAGAAAAGCCTGCTGTACGCCTCGGATTTATCAATTCCAAAGTACGATCAAAAATGTGCAGGCGAGTTGGTTGCTCGCGGAGGGCCAGATCGCGATGGACTAGCATATTGGCTACGCCCTCACTCAATGCGGCCCGGTGATAATTCGCCCGCGCGGGTACTGGACTTGGCTCTGCGTCTGTCTGACTAACGTTGTGTGGACGGCTTTCCCATAGGTCGCTGTAGCGAGTTATGAAACGAAGAGTTTCTTCATAGAGTGTTAACAGGTTGCCCGTGAGTTTGGCGCGTTCGATTACGGGTGATTGTACCGAATCGCCGGCAAAGCGAGTCGCAACTACCGCGGACCGCGGCGAGCGTTCAGCGACTACATCGTCTCGGCCAAAGAGTAACAGACCGGCTACGGTAGGCACTACGTTGTTGCCGTTCTCTGTTGCCAAAAGCAGGTCTCGCTGCAACACTTCTTCCGCCGGTGGGTAGCCGGAGACACCTGCCAGATGAAAAGCATCTCCTTCGAACGCCCGCAAAAAGCTCCAGAGGTGCGCCTCGTCAATATCTCTAATAGTCGCGCCAATCACCGGTACGCTCTCATAACGCAACGGTCGCGTTTCATCCAAAAGAACTCCTAACTCCTCTGGAGATGTTTCGCGCTTTTCCGAGCCAATGCGAATATAGAAGCGACCGTCCCGGGTGCGGTAAGGCCGACGCTTACCTTCAATATCCAATGACACTATTCGCCTGCCATTATCAAAAGCAATTCGATCAATAAACGGAACCAGCGGCGGCAAAACCTCTTCACGACAGATCCTCACCAGCTCTTCCTGGACGCTTTCCGCATCGTCAACGCCTTCGATTCGCATTTGATCGTTTACCCCAAATACGATTACGCCTCCTCCGGTATTGGCCAGCGCGACCATTTCTTGAGCAATCTTCTCGGAATTCGAGAGTTTTACCTTCAATTCGAGAAAGGTATCTTCACCACCGCGGATTAGTCTAAGCAACTCGACTCGGGAAGTTTGAGGAGCTGGCGTGGAGAGGAAGTACTCCTGGAAGGAGCGTTCTGTTGATGGTTCGTGACGCTGGTTACTGCGAAATCTTCTGCGAGCCATTTGTGTATTGACGGGGCTCTAGACCCGCCCGGATGCCTACCGACATCGCTGGAATTTTTTAAGCCACGCCTTGCTTTAGCTGCGGCTTGAGCCCTTGTTACGACGACTCGCTCGACTATTGTGAGGCCGCCGCTACTCATCCGCAGGCTCACGAACCGCTTCGAGCACATCGATTTCCCGGCGCTGAAGCGATTGGCCCTGAGCGTTGATGGTCAACAGATAAAAGCCAACTGCAAGTGCGGCGATTACTGAGAGTGTAACATACTCAACGAACAAACTCCGCGTGAGATATCCGGCAGCCGTCGCGCCTACAACCGGGAGTCCCAGAATTGCGATGATCGGTATTAATAAAAGTCCGACGACCCCAGAAACATTTAGTCGTTTTCCAAAATTCATTCGTTTAGGGAATCTGATTGACAACCAATTACCGATTAAAGCCATTACCGACGAAAAAGTGACGAAGCTTAGAGCCACGAACAGAATAGTCCCGGGTGTGAGATCGCCAAAGACCAGCTGGTTAATTATGAGAAGTGCAGCCGAAAAGCTCAGAGCGAGGACTGTGATGGCAATATTTTTCGCAAGTAGTATCTTGTCCCGCCGAATTGGAGAAAGAATCAGGGAACGCATACCCCCTTCCTCAAAGGCAAACTGATTGCACCACAAACCGGCCAGCAGCAGGAACACATAGAGTACGCCCGCGGTAGCCATTAATCCGCCGCCGAACATGTAGAAATCCTGGCTGAGTGATTTCGCTCCTCGCGGCGACGCACCGGATTGCCCGAAGCTCTTCGTGTTCATGAGCCTGACAACGATCAGGATAAAAGGCATCATGCCCATCACACGGATCTGCGCATTCCGCGCGAGATAGCGGAGCTCCTTCTCGAGTATCGCCGAGACTTCTGACGACAGGAGCGGAAATTCCCAACCAACATAAGTCTGCTTTCCGGGCGTAGCCGCTTTTGTTTTACCGAGTCGCTGCCCAAGTCCGAGCACACTGCGTTTGGCGAGCCAGTATGTAGCTATGATCAGAAGCACGGCATAGCTGGTAACCGTTCCCACCGCCAGCCAATAGTTAATCGGTGTCTGTCCGCCGGTAAGCACAAAGGCCGCTGCACCGGGAGGGGTCCAGCGCAGGCCGCGCAATCGCCCAGCATGACGAAAAAGGACGGGTGCAATCTGACCTATCACTGCTCCGGTGAGGGCCACCACGGCACCTATTAGCGCAAGTACACTCTCGCCTCGCGTGCGCCTTTTGCGAGTGAGGGAGCCAATGAACGTCGATAACCATTTCGATAAGGCCAAACCAAAGGCCACCGTTGGTATCATGGCCAGCAAGGTACCGAAAACCATTCCTTGGGCGAGCCCAGCTCCCAATCCCACCGCTAAAATGGCGGGAACCGCGAACACGGAAGGGAGGCTGGTAATGTCGCTTATAAGATCGACCGCAAAAAGCTTTCGCAGACTGATTGGATACATCAGCATGCGGCCAGGATCGAACTGACGGCCGGTTCCTGTGCTCAATGGCAGGGTGGCCCATAAAAGGAAGCAGAAAGAAAAAATCCCAAAGAAGACCAGCTCTGCGGGAGGCATTCCCACTGCCCTAGTAGAAATTGCGTGCGTTTCATTAAGCGATTGCTCCTGGGCAGTGAGAGCATAAGCCCCGATACCTAACCCCGTCGCAACGAGCAAAGCGACCCCAAGCGCAATCACCATTGCCAGCGCCGACGCAATACTGTTGATCGCGTTTTTTGCCGATCGCAGTGAGTTACGAAAGAGAGTCCATTTGAGCCAGATAAGAGTGTAAAGTTGCGACAAGTTTGTTGTGCTTTATTGTCAGTGGGTGAAATAACGACCAGTATAGAATGGAACGTATTCAGCCTGAAACATGGTGAAATGCATGTCAATGTTTCACACTCTCAAACCAACAAAGGCCTATGTTGGTCTAGGTTCTAACATTGGGGACCGTGCCGGAAACCTGGTACTGGCGATCCGCGGAATGCTGGAAGCGGGACTGGAGGTCTCGAGGCTGTCTAATGTCTATGAGACCGAACCAGTCGAGACATTTGAGCAGCCAAACTTCCTCAATATGGTGGTGGAGCTGCGGGACAACACGCTGCCACCGCCGGAACAGGTCATGGCCAGATTGCTGCGGGTTGAGTACAGACTTGGTCGAACCAGAAATGTTCCGTTAGGTCCCCGAACCATTGATCTGGATTTGCTGCTTTATCGCGGCGAAACTCGTGAAACGGAGTTTCTCACACTTCCCCATCCACGACTGCATCTGCGGAAATTTGTACTGTTGCCGCTAGCAGAGCTCGCACCGGGATTCATCCATCCGAAGTTAAGAAGGACCGTAACTGATCTGCTCGACAGCTTGGAGGAGAAGTCGGTGGTGAGACGTTGGCGACCGTAAAAGGGGGGGAAACAGGGGAACAGGGGAACAGGGGAACAGGGGAATAGGTCTTTGGTCTTTGGTTTTTGGTCTTTGACCTTCGGCCTCTTGGCCTTAGGTTTTTGAACTTTGTCCTTTTCCCCTTTTACCCTTTTACCCTGGTTTCCCGTTATAATGCTGCCACTTGTTTACAAGGGGGGTACAATCCCAGGACTTGCCTTTCGATTTGCAATATAATTGGTCAAACAGGACCTGACCAAAGAGTTGAACCATGCCCTATCTCAAACCTGAGCGCCCAGAGAAGGTTACTGCGCCCTCACTTCGAGCCAGCAAACAACGTGGCGAACGTCTTGTCTGCCTGACGGCTTATGATTACCCCACCGCTCGCATTGTGGATGAGGCCGGTATCGACATCGTGCTTGTTGGCGACAGTCTGGGCAACGTAGTCCTGGGCTATGGTAATACCGTTCCCGTGACGCTCGAAGAAATTCTGATGCACACGAGGGCGGTACGACGCGCCGTGCAACGCGCTTTGTTAGTTGCTGATATGCCCTACGGCTCGTTTCACACTGGCCCCGACGATGCGGTGCGAGCGGCCTTGCGCCTGGTTAAGGAAGGCGGAGCGGAGGCCGTTAAGCTGGAGGGTGGCCGTAAGCGTATCGACTTAGTCAAGCGTTTGGTTGACGAAGAGATTGCCGTCATGGGTCATATCGGACTGACCCCTCAATCTGTAAATAAACTCGGTGGGTACAGGGTTCAGGGCAAGACTGCAAAGACCGCCCGTGAATTGATTGATGACGCGCGAGCGTTAGAGCAGGCAGGGGCTTTCGCCATAGTACTTGAGGTGGTGCCTCGTGAGATCGCCAAACTGATCACCGAAAGTGTTGCTATTCCAACGGTCGGCATCGGTGCGGGTGTTCATTGCGATATTCAGGTGTTGGTATTACATGACATGCTCGGGTTATCGTTCGGTAAGCTGGCCCGTTTCGTCCGGCCATACGCCAATCTTCGAGAAACTATCACCGATGCTGTGACGCGTTTTGCGGATGATGTTCGCAATGGTACCTACCCTTCTGATGCGGAATCTTATTCGTTGCCGTCAGAGACCGCCGAGGAACTTCGAATCGACACCTCGGTAAAAGACTCCAAGACCAGAGAGTCCTGAGTCCTTCCTGAACAAACTATGGAGATTATCAATCGTCGTCAGCGCATGAGTTCCGTCGCGCGCAAGATTCGCCGCGAGCAGGATCGCACTATCGGATTGGTACCAACTATGGGGGCCCTTCATGAGGGTCATCTAAGCCTGGTTCGAGAATCTCGCCGGATGTGTGACGTGGTAGTGGTCTCGATCTTCGTGAACCCCGCGCAGTTTGGGCCGGGAGAAGATTATGAGAGCTATCCACGGAACCTAACCAAGGATACCGCGCTGCTGACCGACTATAATGTTGACTATATTTTTGCGCCGTCCGTGGAAGAGATCTACCCTAAAGGGTTTTCCACTTATGTGAACGTGGAAGGACTTTCGGAGCAGCTTGAGGGAACTGCCAGACCAGGCCATTTTCGCGGTGTGTCCACCGTAATCAGCATCCTGCTCAATATTGTCCGGCCAGACTTTGCTTTCTTTGGCCAGAAGGATGCCCAGCAGGCGTTGATCATAAGGCGGCTGGCGCGAGACTTGGCCTTTGATACAGAAATTATTGTTTTGCCTACCGTCCGCGAAGACTCGGGTCTCGCGATTTCCTCGCGAAATTTGTATTTAAGTCCGGAAGAACGCCTGTCGGCGTCTGTTATCCATCGCGCGCTAGCAAGAGCAAAAGAGATGTACAAAGAAGGTGAGCGAAACGCCGCCAAACTGGGCGATGCAATTCGCTCAATGATTGAGGCTGAGCCGCGCGTGCGTGTCGATTATGTGAGCATTACAGATGGCGAAACATTGGAGAAGGTAGATAAGCTGGATGATCGGATGGTGCTTATAGCCGTTGCTGCTTATATTGGAAAGACGCGGGTGATCGATAACACGGTGCTTAACAGCTCCAAAAAACGCGCTTTGGCCACTAGCAGAGCTTGAAAATCCCATAGTCCTGGGGGCCGATCAATTCGAGGCCCCTGCTATTCTGCGAGTTCATCTCTTCGCTGTTGCTTTCCTATCAAATCGAAATTCGCTCCGTGCAGCACTCAAACGCCCAGGTCCCAAGCCCAACACCAACACAACACCCTGTGTCCGCGGTGCTCCTGGCCGCCGGTCGGTCCACCCGCATGGGCGCTTTCAAACCTCTCTTGCCGTTTGGCAAATCTACCGTCATTGAAAACTCCATAGCATACTTACGGGGCGCCGGTTTAAAGGAAATAATTGTAGTTCTGGGCCACCGAGCTGCCGAGTTGAAGAATCGTCTTCGATTTCCCGATCTGAGGTTCGCTGTCAATCCCGACCCGGAAAGTGGCATGAGTGCGTCAATTGCTTGCGGTATCAGGCAAGTGGCACCTGATGCGTGCGCCGTACTCATTGCGCTGGTCGACCACCCGGCGGTTTCTTCGGAGTTAATTGGCAACCTTATTCGAGAGTGGCGGTCAGGTGAGAAGCTAATAATCCCCGAGTTTGAGGGGCGAGGGGGTCATCCGGTCCTGATCGATCTCAGTTTTAGAGACGAGCTGTTGAATCTGGACGCTAACTCTGGACTGAGATCGTTCTTTGAACAGCACCGTCAGTACACGCGCCGTTTACCCGTAAGTTGTCCTTTTATTGCGCGAGATCTGGATACATGGGATGATTACCAGGCACTGCATGAGGAAGTATTCGGCGTGTTGCCTCGGATTAAAGAGTCCAAGTAAGCACACACGCACAGAATAGAAGCACCCAACTAAACTGTTCCGTACGTCATCTAAATGTTGTGGCCAATTTCCGGTTGGGCCATAACTCACTGCAACTCATACTTCAAAGGAGAAAAGATGCTGCTGAAAAATCGGAATCTGGTAGGGATGGCACTCTTGCTGGTCCTACTTAGCTACTCGTTTGTGTTTGCTCAGAAGGCCAGCGCACCCGTCAACTTCTCCCTGCGTTCGATCGAGGGACAGACCATCACCTCAGAAAGTCTGCGTGGAGAAATCGTAGTTCTCGCTTTCGGAGCGTCGTGGCTTCCTCTTTCCAAAACACAATTGCAGGGGGTGAGAAAATTAGCCGACGAATACAGCAATCGAGGAGTGGTGGTTTATTGGGTGAGCACGGAATCGGAAGACTCAAAGTCAAAGAATTTCGCCACCGATGAACAGCTGCGAGGATTTGCCAATAAATACGGTTTAAAGGTCACTGTCTTGCGCGATCCCGAGGGTGCAACGTCGAAGAGATTTGGCGTCGACCAGTTACCCTCAATTATCATCCTGGACAAACAGGGCAATGCTTTTGGTGAACCAATCAGTGGACTCGATCCTAACGGTAACCTGGCGGGGCAATTGGGATCTAAATTGGATAAGATTCTGTAACGGGTTGGCGGCAGTGTCTAATCTGAATAGAGCAGGAGGTCGCCTTTCTCGGCGGCCTCTTTTATTACCGCTCAACTATTTCTTCGCCGGTCGCACTAACTACCGAACCGAGCGGTTCTGTGGTACTTGGTGCCTTCACTCCGTAGCAGTGGAATGTTTATAGACTCGGAAATCACAAAAAACCAGCGCCGTTCGAAGGACCGGAACGTTGCTAGATGAGTACTTGTCAACTTGAATTCCGCTCCTTCGAACGACGCCGGAGGTATTTTGCTTGGCCCAAACTATAAACATTCGACCCCTAACGGGGTTAAACGTGTTCTGCCACTAACGGGCTCGATAAAGACCCCAGGGAGAGCGCGCTTTCCAGCCCAAATCTTGCGCAAACAAAAAAACAAGAACTTACGAAATTGCTACGCAAAGGAGGCAAAGAACGCGCAGAGAAGAAGTCAATCAGGACACGCGAAGGCTTGAGCCGTTCTTCGCCCTTTCGCTTCTAAATTCTGGCTGTGCGGCAAGTGATTTCATAGCCCTAGCCAAAACCCACTTGCCCAACTTGTAGGAATCGACTACCTTCCTCTTCGTCAGTCAGTTGCAGTCCATGGGTCAAAAGTTGATCAGTCCGAAATCTCTTGGGCGGCCGCGAGGCTATTCTCACGGAGTCCTGACAGAGCTGAGCGGCAGAATGCTCTTTATTGCTGGCCAGATTGGCCGGGATCAAGTGCAGCCGTCAATCAGCCCTGATTTTGTCGAGCAGTTTGATCAGGCGTTGGCCAACGTAATTGCTGTGGTGATCACTGCAGGCGGTACCGCGGATGAGATCGTCCGTTTGGTCATTTATGTCGTCGATAAGCAGGAATACCTTCAGCGAACGAAGGAGATCGGCGCTCGCTATCGGGCTCGCATGGGTAAACACTTCCCCGCGATGGTGCTGGTGGAAGTAAAAGGCTTGCTCGATGATGAAGCAAAAGTTGAGATTGAAGGCACTGCTGTGATCTCCAGGCGAAACGAATGAAGAAACCAACCAGTTTTGTCTGCGAAATGGCTGATAGTGGGGTCGTCACTATCATGCTAAATCGGCCTGAGCGATTGAATGCACTGACGTTTCAAGTCTATGCAGAACTAGCTGAGACGTTTTCAGCCTTACAGAAGGAAGACGAGGTTCGCTGTGTCTTGATAACCGGGACAGGACGAGCGTTCTGTTCCGGCGGTGACGTTCATGAAATCATCGGCGAACTGTTCTCGCGTGACATGGAAGGCTTGCTTGAGTTTACGCGGCTGACTTGCGAACTGGTCTATAACATCCGCACGCTTCCCGTACCCGTAGTCGCGAGTCTCAACGGGACTACCGCCGGTGCGGGCGCCTGCATAGCGCTGGCGTCTGACATTCGCATCGCCAGCGACAATGCAAGAATCGCGTTTCTTTTCGTTAAGGTTGGTCTTTGCGGAGCTGACATGGGCGCCGCGTACCTTCTGCCGCGAATTGTGGGTTTCGGGAGAGCTGCGGAGTTGCTCAATACAGGCGACTTCATTTCAGCGGCTGAGGCAGAGCGAATTGGTTTATACAACCGTGTGGTCGCCCCGGGAGATTTGGCAAGTGTTAGTCGCGAACTTGCTGAACGTCTGGCGGCGGGACCCCGGTTCGCTCTGGCCAAGACAAAGGAAATGCTGAATCGCGAGCTTGGTATGAGCTTCTCTGCTGCCCTGCAATGTGAAGCTGAGGCACAGGCTCTCTGTATGCAACATCCGGATTATCGAGAGGCATATCAAGCGTTTGTCGAAAAGCGGAGCGCTGACTTTGGCAAAGCCTAAACTCTGAAAAGTTGGTCTTTGGTCTTAGGAGAAAAGGGGGAAAAGGGTAACAGGGGAAAGGGAAACAGGGATAGGCAATAACCCGGGATCCCACCTATATCCCTTTTCCCCTTTTCCCCTATTCCCCTTTTCCTCAAAGACCAAAGGCCTAAGACCAGATTCTCCAGCTTCTTCCCTTATGGACCAGTTTTTAGAACAGCTTCCCTTTCTTACGCCTGAGCATCACAACCTGCGCTTGAGTCTCGCCTTATTCGTGAAGCGAGAAATCGAGCCGCGAGCTGTCGAAGAACGCGACAGTGACGAGTGTTTACGTGAGTACATTCGAGTGTTAGCCGCCGCCGGCCTCCTGCGTTATGCCGTACCTGAGCCCGGAACGAACATAGAGTTACGGTCGCTCTGTTTAATTCGTGAGGCACTCTCATATTCCTCTTCCCTGGCTGACCTCGCTTTTGTGATGCAGGGACTTGGCACCTTTGCGATTTGCCAGGCAGCACCTGAGCACGTTCGTGATTTTTGGCTATCACGCGCTGCCCAGGGAAAAGCGATAGCAGCTTTTGCTCTCACTGAGCCAGATGCTGGTTCTGACGTGGCAGCAATCCAGACGACGGCGCAGCTTGACAATGATGCCTATATTATCGACGGCAGAAAACGTTTTATTTCAAATGCCGGGGTTGCGGATTTCTATACGGTATTTGCTCGCACCGGAACTCAAGCGGACGGCCGTGCGGAGCTATCCGCATTCGTGGTAAGTGCCAAAATGGCCGGCTTCCGCGTCGTGGAACGAACCACAATGCTTTCCGCTCATCCGATAGGAGAAATTGAATTCACGAACTGTCGTGTTCCTGCCGAAGACATGATTGGTTCTCAGGGCGACGGCTTCTTGCTCGCCATGAGGACACTTGACACATTTCGCGCCACCGTCGGGGCTGCTGCTTGTGGTATGGCACGCAGGGCCCTCGATGAAGCCGTGGCTTACGCAACCAGTCGGAAACAGTTTGGTAGGCTGCTCGCGGAGCATCAGTTGGTCCAGGAAAAACTGGCTGAGATGGTTACGGAACTCGATGCGGCACGATTATTGGTCTATCGGGCAGCGTATTTGAAAGATACGGCAACCAGACGGGTCAGCCGTGAGGCAAGCGAGGCAAAACTTTTCGCCACTGAGGCGGCCTGCCGAATCGTTGACAATGCGGTGCAGGTACACGGCGCCGCAGGTGTGGTGCGTGGCAGTGTGGTCGAGCGGCTCTACCGGGATATCCGTGCTCTCCGCATCTATGAAGGCACCTCAGAAATTCAGAAATTGATAATTGCCAATCAACTGCTCAAGGATTGATTCTTTTGTGTTATTAGCTCGTTTGCGGCTTTGTGTTACGCATTTTCTTGTCGCTCTTAAGCTGGATGAAGATAACAATCATCGGTGGTGGACCAGCGGGTTTGTACTTTGCCATCTTGATGAAAAAGGCCGATCCTTCCCACGAGATCACCATTTATGAACGCAATCCTCCCAACGACACCTTTGGCTGGGGTGTAGTTTTCTCTGATAAGACCCTCTCCTATCTCAAAGAAAGCGACTACGACTCCTATTCACAAATTATTAGTGCGTTCGAAACCTGGGACAACGTCGATGTTGTTCACCGGGGCCAGCGCACCACTGTACATGGCAATAAGTTCTCGGGCATAGCGCGTATAGAAATCCTCAAGATTCTCCAGACTCGCTGCCAGTCCCTTGGAGTCAAGGCGCACTTTGGCGAAGAAGTCACTGCGGTTGAAGCCATGGCGGCAAATTGCGATTTGCTCATCGGGGCAGACGGGATTAACAGTCTCGTGCGGCAAACCTATGCAGACTCTTTCCAACCGAGTCTCAGCGTGCGCCATAATAAATATATCTGGTATGGCACAAATCAATTATTCCATGGGTTGACGTTAACATTTCGACAAAATGAGGCGGGGGCGTTTGCCGCGCACTCTTATAAATTCAACAAGACTACCAGCACATTCATTGTCGAATGCGGCGAACAAACCTGGAAGAATGCCGGATTTGAACAACTTAGCGATGAACAGACGCGCACTTACCTGCAAGACACCTTTCGGAACGATCTCATTGGTCAGCCGCTACTCTCTAACAATTCTAAGTGGATCAACTTCGTAAATGTGAAGAACGGCAACTGGAGTCACCAGAATGTCGTGCTACTAGGCGATGCTCTGCATACGGCACATTTTTCGATCGGGTCAGGAACAAAATTGGCCCTTGAAGATGCCATCGCGTTAAGTAAGAGTCTCGAAAGCTGGGAGCTTCGTTCAGCTTTGAAACGATTCGAAGCCCTGAGGAGACCGGTTATTGAGGAGTATCAGGCGGCGGCTCTGGAAAGTTGCATCTGGTTTGAGAACGCAGATCGCTACATGCACTTGCTTCCCGTGATCTTTGCTTTTGAGCTGATGACCCGCAGTGGACGAGTTAGTTACGAAAGTCTAAAACGACGTGATCCCGAATTTATTGCCAAGTACGAGGCTGCCCGGGCTAGGAAGGATGAAGAATGAAGGATGAAGGATGAAGGATGAAGGATGAAGGATGAAAGATGAAAGATGAAAGATGAAAGATGAAAGATGAAAGATGAAAGATGAAAGATGAAAGATGAAAGATGAAAGATGAAAGATGAAAGATGAAAGATGAAAGATGAAGGATGAAGGATGAAGGATGAAGGATGAAAGGATTGTCGCAAAAAAACGGTAGTGTCAAGTATTTTGAGTAAACTATTGGGTTTTCTTTTTATTTTTAGCAGCAGTAGGGGCTGTGGGAACGGTGGAAAAACGCGGTTTGTTTTTCCACGGTTTCCTTCATCCTTCATCCTTCATCCTTCATCCTTCATCCTTCATCCTTCATCCTTCATCCTTCATCCTTCATCCTTCCTCCTTCCTCCTCCACTCCGGCGCCACTAATCGTCGTCGTCCATCGTCAGTGAGGGGAGTATTTGGCTCATTAAGCTGTACGCGATCCCACAGCTTACAAGTGACTTGCCGGTGGGCCTGGTCGAGTGCTTCGCAGTAGTTCGTATAGGTGCAACGACGCACTTCGGCACCGCAGCCGCTTTTCACCTTGCGAAACCAATCCGGATCAGCTAAGGCCTGTCTTGCCAAACCAATGATATCGGCTTCGCCCCGTTGAAGAATTCCTTCCACCTGCTCGAAAGTAGTAAGGCCGCCGGTAACCACAACTGGTACGCTGAATCCCGCGATGTTCACTGTGTGTTTAATCTGGGCCACGAGGGGCACGTTACGGCCAAATGGGCCAGCCTCATCTGAAAGAGTTGTCGGCATACACTCGTACCCACTTTGTCCAGTATAAGGGTAAACAGCTTGTCCAACTTTTGGCTGCTGCGCATCCTCGAACTTTCCACCCTTCGAGATCGAGAGAAAATCAAAACCTGCCTTAGCAAATTCAACTCCAAAGTAAATTGCGTCGGTGATGCGATTTCCGCCGGCGATAACTTCATCGGCAAGAAATCGCACCCCCACAACATAATCGACTCCTACCCGACTGCGCACGGCCCGGTATACCTCGAGCGGCAAACGCACGCGATTCTCTCTTGGGCCACCATAGCCGTCGCCGCGATCATTAAGGGCGCTGAGGAAACCTGCCATCGTATAGGCATGAGCATAGTGGAGTTCGACCCCATCAAAACCAGTTCCTCGGGCCCTCTCGGCAGCCTGGGCAAAGAATTCTGGCAGCACCGATGGCAATTCACGAATGTGTGAAAGGTGAGTGTCGGTTATTCGTTCGCGATAACCAAAATTTAGCGTTTCTAACTCACGTTCACCCAAGATCAGCGCCAGCAGATCTTCCGGCGCTTCGCTGAGGAAAGCGCGCAGATCACTCTCTGGTTCGGTTAACCATGCTAAGTTGCCTGTCAGTTCTGCAAGCGCCTGTCGATGATGTTCTTTGGTCTGAAAAAATCGTGCGAAGTATTTCCTTTTATCAATTCGCCGCCTCACCGACAAAAAATCTATTAGTTGGATAAGGATCTTCGTGTGACCACCACTGGCGCTCTTTACTGTATCCACCAGTTTGCGCAAACCCGGCATAAACCGATCATGACCAATGCGCAAAAGTGGCCCGCTGGGAATGTCGCGAATGCCGGTCGCTTCAACTACTAGGACCGCTGGCTGACCGGCGGCGAACCTGCGATACCAGTCAAGATTAGCCTGCGTTACCAACCCTTCGTCACTGGCGCGCCACGGCACCATTGCCGGCACCCATGTCCGCGCTTCAAGGCTAAGTTTTCCCACATTGATTGGTCTGAACAGTTTCGACCGGGCGGCTTCGGCGGCAGTGGGCCACCGCGTCTCCGGAATTCGATGACGAATGGGATTGGCAACCTTCCACATGTGATGCGTCAACTTTACCATGCCAACTCCACTCTTTGTGCTAAATTAGCTTATCGCGTTTACGGGAGGCGCCTTTGGTTGACGAGTTGCTGAAATGGCGTAACGAATTTCCCATACTTCAGAAGACTGTCTATCTCATTTCGCATAGTCTGGGAGCAATGCCAAAAGGGGCAGCTGAGCGGTTACAGGCCTACGCTGAAACGTGGGCCACCCGCGGCGTTCGCGCCTGGGCCGAAGGATGGTGGGAGATGCCCATCAGTGTAGGCAACGAGGTGGCCAAAATTATTGGCGCCGATCCCGGCTCAGTCGTGATGCATCAGAACGTCTCGATTTGTCAATCATTGATACTCTCGTGTTTTGAACCCACTCGGGAGAGAAACAAGATTGTTTATTCCGAGCTCAATTTCCCCTCAGTGATGTACGTCTACGAGGCTCAGGCACGCAACGGCCGGCTTCGTATAGAACAGGTAAAGTCAGACGACGGCATTACTGTACCGCTGGAGCGAATGCTTTCCGCGATAGACGAAGAGACTCTGCTGGTGCCGTTTTCGCACGTTCTTTTCAAAAGCGGTTTTTTGCAGGATGCAAAAGCGATAACGGAACGGGCGCACGAAGTCGGCGCAATGGTAATACTCGATACCTATCAATCAGCCGGTACAGTTCCCTTCAGTGTCAAAGAATTGAATGCGGATTTCGCTACTGGCGGCTCAGTGAAATGGCTTTGCGGCGGGCCGGGAGCAGGATACCTGTATGTAAGACCTGATCTGCAAACTACACTCGAGCCCAGAACTACCGGTTGGATGGCCCATGAAGCTCCCTTCGCTTTCGAGACCAACCTTCGTTACGCCTCGAATGTTTCGCGCTTTCTTCATGGCTCGCCGGCGATACCGGCCTTGTATGCAGCCGAAACGGGGTATCATATTATCAATGATCTGGGCGTGGAGAAGATTCGCAAGAAAAGTGTGCGGCAGACGAGCCACTTGATAGATTTGGCGCAAGAAGCGGGCTTTGCTGTGACCTGCCCTAAAGAGTCTTCTCTAAGGGGTGGCACAGTTACGATTGCGCATGAATATGCGGCAGCCATGACCACTGAATTGCTGAGTCGTGAGTTCATTGTCGACTACAGACCGGGAGCAGGAATTCGCGTTTCGCCTCACTTCTACACCACCGACGAAGAATTAGAACTTCTGATCAAAGAGTTGCAGCAAATTCGAGACACTCGTGCATACGCAAAACATGACGTGGCAGGTGCGGCGTTTTAGCACTGGTCGTCCGCCACCTTATGTTTTTGATATCTGTTTTGCATCATAAGAACAATTTGCAAATTATGCCCTCAAAGCCAACACCCGAGTTTTAGGCCAATGAAAAATGAATCCGGCACAATTACTCCGCTGTCTTATAATAAATATCTTCGCGTTCCCGAATTGATCGATCTCCAACTCTGCCTTTCCAGTCCGCCGCAGCACGACGAACTTCTATTCATTACTATTCATCAGGCATATGAGCTTTGGTTTAAACAAATTCTTCATGAGATTGATGCCGCCATTGAGTTGATGAATCAGGATCATCTTCCGGCTGCTACCCGCGCGTTAAGACGAATAGGCGATATAGAGAAGTTGCTGATAAACCAGATTCACATTCTTGAAAGCATGACACCTATTAGCTTCCTCAGTTTTCGCGAGCGGCTCAATCCCGCGAGTGGATTTCAATCAATGCAATTTCGTGAAATCGAGTTTGCTTCAGGCTTAAGGCAGGATGAAATACTCAATGCATTTCGCGATGATGAATTCGCTTACCAGCGTTTGCAGCGCCGCTTTGAGTCGCCTTCTTTAAATGATAGCTTTTACGCCGCATTGCGCCGCCGGGGATTTGATGTGGGCGCAGACAATCCCCGGCTCGCAACCGGAGAACAAAAAGCCAACTATGGCCGGCGCGCGCAAGCGATATTAGCTATCTACGCGCATTTTGAAATGTACTATGAAGAGTTTCAGCTTGCCGAAGCTCTACTGGAACACGATGAATTCTTCGCTCTTTGGCGCTCCCATCATATTAAAATGGTTGAGCGCCTCGTGGGAGCTAAGCGTGGCACCGGTGGATCAGAGGGAATCGGGTACTTGCGCACTACTCTTGAAAAGAAATTCTTTCCAGAACTATGGGAAGCTCGTACATACCTGGGCGTCAATGATGAGCTACCTGGCTGTCCGCTCGCCGGCAATCCCGATGATCGGTAATAAATATGCTGGAACGAAGACGAGCACCACGAGTAAAAGTCAATCTGCCCGCCAGGTGGGAGGGAGTGTTGACGCTGCGCGAAGCCGCAGTAACAAGCCTCAGCATTAATGGCTGTTTTGTGCTGACGGGCGGCAAGGTGGATCACAAAGAACTGATCCGCCTGGAGATCAATCTTCCAGACGGAAGTGTGGTCTATTTGTGGTCTGAGGTAGTTGACGAAGCAGAAGACATTGGTTTCGCGGTTAAATTCACATCGGTCAATGACGAAGATCAGGAACGGTTGGATCAATTTATTAGAACGACTCTGGCAGCGTCTTGATCTGCTCATGTTTTAGCTTGAGGTGATGAGAATAGAATTTCCCGAACACTTCAACATGGCCGACTATTTCCTCTATCGCAATCTGGAGGAAGGACGTGAAAACAAGGAATGTCTGTACTTCGAGGATCAGAGTTTCACTTATGGCGAGACTGCCCGCATGTCCAATCGCGCGGGAAACGCTTTACGCGAGCTCGGCGTAGAGATTGAGGATCGCATTTTAATCGCCCTGCCGGATTGCCCCGAATTTGTGTGGACCTGGTTTGGCGCGGCGCGGATCGGAGCCGTGATTAGTATGGTCAATCCGCTCCTCCCGCTAACTGCCTATCAGTACTACCTGGAATACACTCGGGCTCGTGTTGCAATAATAGACCATTCGCTACTCCAGACTTTTTCGGCGGCTGCGGAGACTGCACGCTATTTGCGAGCCATCATCGTTGTGGGAAAAGAATTCACTGGAGGCAATTTGGTTCCGCATAGCCGTGCGCGCTGGTCAGATTTCAGTGCTCTTGTCTCATCCTGCTCCAATGAATGCTTGCAAGCGGACACTCACCGAGATGACATCGCAATATGGTTGTTTACCTCCGGCTCAACAGGACAGCCAAAAGCGGCAGTGCATCTGCAACATGATCTCCCATTTAACACGGAGGTCTATGCAAAGAACACGCTTGGCGTAACTGAAGATGATTTGACTGTGTCTGTACCCAAACTGTTCTTTGGATATGCAACCGGCACCAACCTCCTCTTTCCCTTTGCGGTTGGCGGAGCAACGGCACTGTTTGCCGAACGCTCGACGCCAGAAAGACTCTTCGAAGTTATCGCGCGATATCGTCCCACTATTCTCACGACCATCCCCACAATGATCAATGCGATGGTCAACGCTCCGAAATCGGTAATCCACGCCTTGTCGAGTTTACGCTTCTGTTATTCGGCGGGCGAAGCCCTACCAGTTGAGCTATGGGAAAGGTGGATGGAACTCTTTGGCATTGAGATCTACGACGGGATCGGCTCAGCCGAAATGTTCCATATTTACATCACAAATCGGCCTCGAGATGTTAAACCAGGCAGCCTGGGTCGCGTCGTGGAAGGGTATGAAGCGCAAATTGTTAACACTGCCGGCGAAGAAGTGCCCGTTGGCGAAATGGGTACGCTTACTATTAAGGGTGACTCTGCAGCTCTTTGTTACTGGAATGCTCACCAAAAGTCCAAAGAAACATTTGCGGGCGATTGGTGTACGACGGGAGATCAGGTTCACGTTGATGCAGACGGTTACTTCTGGTATCACGGCAGAACAGATGACATGCTGAAAGTGTCGGGAATCTTTGTTGCACCAGCGGAAATCGAAAATTGTCTGCTGCAACATGAGGCCATTTTAGAATGTGCCGTCGTGGGACAGAACGATGGCGTGGGGCTGGTCAAGCCAAAAGCTTTTATCGTGCTTAAGGAAGGCTACTCTGCTGGAACTGAATTGTCTGAAGAGATCAAGGCGTTTGTTAAGTCCCATCTGGCACTTCACAAGTACCCACGGTGGGTCGAATTCGTTTTATCGCTGCCCAAAAACGATCGGGGGAAAATTGATCGGAAAAGACTGCGGCAGATCAATTCGTAGCGGGCGCACGCGCCTGTGCTCAAGAACCACTCAACGCAGTGTCATGGCGTCTGTACCACCGCGCGGTAGAGACTGTGTAAATAATCAGCGGTGGATTGAAACGCTGAAAGCGTTGGCTAATTCCAGCCCAGGGTTTCTACCCTGGGAAGAGATGGCAGAGCAAAAGTAACGCAACTCTGAAGGAGTTGCGTCGGGTGCTGAGCCTCTCG